>Ga0315306_10000004_pt1 | contig 168566 bp, 149 predicted proteins | sample TDP1_MG_FD_203803 | JGI IMG/M metagenome (GOLD analysis project Ga0315306, IMG submission 203803) | Freshwater sediment microbial communities from Lake Towuti, South Sulawesi, Indonesia - TDP1 | ecosystem: Environmental > Aquatic > Freshwater > Lake > Sediment | place: Indonesia: South... | reverse complement strand
GTCTGTCCACGTGCCGTTTGGAGGCCATGGAGCCATAAGGGGGTAGTTGTCCCTGTTGTTTGCATCAATAACATATGGGGTGTCCCCTATGCCGTCGCTTCCCATCCAGTTCTGGTATGGTCCACAGTAGTTGTCTACGCCAGTATAGTTGCTCCAGTAGTTGCCTCCAGAAGGATAACCATCATCCCAAGTGTTAATTGAATTGTAACTGTATGCGTTTTGGGTGTTACTGATGAAGTTGTTATGATAAAAGTTGTTACTGAAGGAATTGTAGAGGTGGATGCCGTAACGGTTGTTGTTGGCGGTGTTACCCGAGACCGTGCAACCACTGGAATCGGTGAGGTAGATTCCAGCATATGTAGCGTTCTTTACGCTGTTACCCGAGACCGTGCAATTGACGCAATTAAAGAAGCGGATTCCAGACTCTCCATAATAGTAATCGTTGTTTGCGGTGTTATCCGAGACCGTGCAACCACTGGAATGGACGAGGTAGATTCCAGCACGGTTATCGTTGTTGGCGTTGTTTCCCGAGACCGTGCAATTGTCGCAATAGGGATAGAGAAAGATTCCAAAATACATGTTGTTGTTTGCGGTGTTATCCGAGACCGTGCAACCGCTGGAATAGGCGAGGTAGATGCCTGCAATATAAACTCCAATGTTGTTGTTGGCGGTGTTGTTCGAGATCGTGCAACCGCTGGAATAGTTGAGGTAGATTCCACCAGTAAAACCTCCAGAGTTGTTGTTGGCGGTGTTCCCAGAGATCGTGCAACCGCTGGAATTGTGGAGGTAGATGCCGTAGTTGAATTCTGTGACCGTGGTGTTTTTGACGGTTACGTTGCTTCTGCCGGATAGGTATATTCCTGTTCCGTTTCCTGTTCCTTGTACCGTGTAGCCTGCTCCGTCAAGGACGATGTTGTCCCTCTCCACCACAATGAAATCATAAATGTTGCCAGTCAGGGTGTAGGTGACGTTGTCGACGGTTGAAATCGGCGCAGACGACGGGTCCACTGAACCGTCCGCCCTAATGTAAACAGTTCCTCCCGCTTCAACCACAGATACATTAATTGTCACGGCTAAAAAGCCCACCAGAAGCAGTGTCAACATCACGCCTGACGCCGCCCTCCTATCCAACCCCTTCACCCCTTCCTCTCCCCATCAATTATCGTAGCCTACACCAACATCAACCACGGTACACACATAACACAAAAACAATATTGCAGCTAAAAACTTATAAGGGTTATGGTGGACAGTTCTATGAAACCTCAAAATGGGGATTTGAGGTGTTTTAGTATGTGAGCCAGTTCAGGTTTAATATTGTGAAGTCGTAACCGTCTACTGTGTCGTCGCCGTTGAGGTCCGCCTTTGGATCGTAAAGAGGATCTCCTTTCCTCATGAGCCAGCTCAGGTTTAATATGGTGAAGTCGAAGCCGTCACAGTGGCCGTCACCGTTAGCGTCGCCTTTCCTGCGAATCGTCACGGTGCCGTCGACCCTAGAGTTATCGGTTACGTCGACCTCGCCGTGAACCACGCTCGCGTTGGCGGATATGGTGTAGGTTCCATAGACACCTGTTGTATCCCAAGTGAAGGTTAGGGTTTTCTCTGTGTGATCCGGGAGCATACTGATGATGGTCTCTGTTCCTATAGCTACGGATCCATAGTAGGTGGTCACGGTGAATGTCTCAACGGCGGTTCCCTCATTTCTGGCGACGACGGTGATGTTGATTGTCGTTCCAGTGAACACGTTAGTGGCTGAGGGTGTGACGTTAACTATGGCCACGTCATGTACGTAGAGGAAACTGTAAATCGTTATCAGTTTACTCTTTTGGCCAGTTAGGCTGTCGGTGTCGGTGACGGTTAGAGTCACGTTGTATGTTCCGGCTGCCCCGTAGGCGTGGGTTATTATCGGATAATCCACGGTGGTGACGTTGCTGTCCCCGAAGTCCCACCTGTAGCTGACTATCCTAAAGTCTGGATCGTAGGAGGCTGAAGCGTTAAAGGTCACCGTTTCGTTAACTACCGGAGTGGCCGGCGAATAGGTGAAATTAGCCACAGGATTGATGAGAACCCTTACGGTTTGCTGGCAAACATCAAACAATCCTTCGCTGTCCGTGACGTTTAATGTAACGCTGTAGTTTCCAAAGGACGAGTACGTGTGGTTCACGATCACGCCGGTTCCGGTGGCGCCGTCTCCAAACCTCCAAGCGTAGCTGATGATGGTTCCGCCGTTCGGGGTGGATAGGGATGCGTTGAAGGTCACCACCTCATTCACCAGTGGTTGAGCCGGCGAATACGTGAACACGGCCACAGGACGCTTTCTGACCGCCACGATGTTCCAAGCGATTTTACTCAGCCCTTCGCTGTCCGTGACGTTCAGGGTCGCGTTGTAGTTTCCGAAGTCTGTGTATGTGTGGTTCACGATCACGCCAGTTCCGGTGTAGCCGTCTCCGAAGTTCCAGTCGTAGCTGATGATGGTTCCGCCGTTGGGAGTGGAGGCCGATGCGTCGAAGGTCACTAACTCATCCTCCAAGGGATAAGACGGCGAATACGTGAAGCTGACCACAGGGTATCCTCTAACCCTTACTGTCTGGGAACAGGTGCCAGTGAGATTTTCGCTGTCCTTGACGGTTAAGATCACTGTGTAGTTTCCCACCGCGGTGTAATTATGCGTTGTAATCGGATTCGTCACGTTAACACTATTTCCGTCTCCAAAGTTCCATTGGTAGCTTACGATGGTTCCGCCGTTCGGGGTAGATAGGGATGCGTTGAAGGTCACCACCTCATCCTCCAAGGGATAAGACGGCGAATACGTGAAGTTAGCCACGGGATGCTTTCTAACTGTCAAGACCGTCCATGTGGTGTCGTTTAAGGCTTCGTTGTCGGTGACGGTTAGAGTTACGTTATAGTTTCCTTCCACCGTGTAGCTGTAGTGTGTAGTCGGGTCGAGTAGGGTGACGGGGGATGAACCGTCTCCGAAGTTCCACGTGTAGGAGGCGAGGGGGTATCCGTCGGGGTCATAGCTGTCGGAGGCATTGAAGACCACGGTTTCGTTCACAAGGGGAGACTCAGGTGTGTGAGTGAAGATGGCCACTGGGGGGGTTCCGGCCATCAGGTGGACCATTGAAACGACGAGGAGGAGAACAAGTGCCGTGATGGAAACTACTACGCTTCTTTTATACATTTTTCTCTCTTCCGAATTTCAAATCTATAAGATATTTCACCTTGGGTTATTTAAGCTCTGTGTAACTAAGTTCTATAACGATTTTAAGGAAAATAAGAAACTATCCTGATAATTAAAGCCGGAAAAGCAAGCTTTTCATCCGACAAAGCAAAGGAAACGGCAAAAATTGGGTCGTCCTCAAACATTTTAATCTCTCACAGACATCATAAGCGCACGCGGCGTGCAGCGTTATGTTTTCGTCCGGCCTGTAGGCGTAGCGGGCTCGTCCGTCCCTTCACCTATCCATTGTGTGGGTGCTGGAGCTGTTCTGCCTCGGTGTACAGGTCGAAGTAGCAGCTCACCGGCTTGGCTATGACCGATTCTGTCTTTGGTCCCGTGGTGTCAGATGTCTTTCCCTCTGCGATGAGCGCGGAGTCATCTTCACACATGACGTTTAAGTACACATCGAAGTCTCCGAGCGACATGTACATATGGGTGCTTATCGAGAACGCTCATGAGTAATACTCTTTGGGATTTTGGGGGCGCCCCGTGGAGATTTTAGTATGTAAGCCATTTCAAGTTTATGAGTGTGTAGTCGAAGCCGTCTATACTGCCGTCTCCGTTGAAGTCCGCATTAGGGTTGTACCTTTCGTCTGGGTAGACCATGAGCCAGCATACGTTCAACATTGTGAAGTCGAAGCCGTCGACGTGACCATCACCGTTGGCGTCGCCGAATCTGCGAACTGTTACGTTGCCGTTGATGAAGGTGTTGTCGGCTGTGTTGGTTTCGTCTGGGACGGGGGTGGCGTTGGCGGTTATGGTGTAGGGTACGTACTGTTCGCCTCCGTAGTTGTATTCGCATGGGGCTACGCCCTTGGTGTCCCAGGGGAAGATCAGGGTTATGTTTTCTGCCGGGGACAGGTCGGTGACGGACTGGGTTCCTATGTTGCCGTTTTCGCCGTAGTAGGCGGTTACGTTGAAGGTCTCGTTGAAGTCGCCCTTGTTTCTGATGGTGACGTTGACGTTAATGTTCCAGCTTGGATAGGCCGCGGAGGCGTTGTATGGAAGCTCAACTGTGACGCCAGTAATTGCCACATCGTGGACATTTGGATATATGAAACAGATACCGGCAACATCACCTGCATCCAGAGTTCTTTTTTTGTTTTCCCCTTTTGAGGCGTATCCGTACATGGTTTCCTCGCTGTCAGCAGGATCGTATAAATCGTTTAACAATAAGGTGTGTCCAGCTTCATGTGTGCCTATATTCTGGACATCGAAGGCGTCTGAAGGGCAGATTTCGGTGATTGACCATGTCTCACTGCTATCAAAAACTAGGTCAGTCTCAACAAGCAGTTTAGTGTCAGTATCGTACCAGGCATTGACATAGGCTAAAGTTCCACTTGGGCCATCGACATACCCGTGGGAAACCACGTTGACATCGTCCCGGTTCTCTGGGGCGCCGATGGCTGTGGTTCCCATACAAGTATAGTTCATGTATGAGCCGTCAACATCTTCCCATGTCTGGAAACACTGTTGAATAACCGTAATCCATGTGGAGGGAACCGTTGTACTGATGTAATATTCTACTGGTATATTGCTGTCAGCCCAGTGGATTCCGGAATAGCCGAAGCTTCCAGATGTTAGCGTAACGCTGCTTAGAGAAGTTTTTCCCTGATTTCCACCAACAACTCTGAACCCATCACCTTCATCTCTCCTCAAGAAAACTTGGACTTTTTCGCCCTCTACAAAACTGGGCTCACTTGAAACCCAAAGGCCGATGTCTCCGACCTCGCCACCCAAAACTCTAACGGTCACTTCTCTACCTTGGCGGTCACCTTTCAAATACCTTTCAACCGAAATTTCCACATTTGAATAGATCAATGTTTCATTTTCATTCCAACGGGACTGCACCTTGTTTACCTGTCCAATCAAAACGTGACTAGCTTGATCAGTTAGCTCCCGGTCATTCGCCCTGATGTAAACGGTTCCACCCGCTTCAACCACGAGTATATTAGATGCCGCGGCTAATACGCCCACCAGAAGCAATGTCAGCAATACTCCCGACACCGCCCTCCTATCCAATCCCTTCACCCCTACACCCCTGCAGGGCGTTTAATCAAGCACCAGAAAATAACCACTCAAAAGAAATATTCATGGTCCAGACTTATAACGCTTAAGGAACAAAACTCCATTCCACCCTCTGCATCTCCCTGCCAACCTTCCCTGCGTCCAGCCGGTATTTCTTGGATTTTTAGAGAATAGCGATGATTGGAAGGTGATGGCTAAAAAAATGGGGGTTGAGGTGTTTTAGAAGGTAAGCCAGTTCAGGTTTAGGGTTGTGAAGTCGAAGCCATCCACTGCGCCGTCGCCGTTAAAGTCCGCCCGTGGGTCAAAATAGGGATCTCCTTTCCTCTGGAGCCAGCTCAGGTTTAATATGGTGAAGTCGTAGCCGTCGCAGTGGCCGTCGCCGCTGGCGTCGCCCCTCCTGCGAACCGTCACGGTGCTGCCTTGCCATTTGATGTCGCCCCTTGGATTGGGGATGTTGACGTATATGTTTCTGGTGTACTGTGGGAATACGCCCGTGGTGTCCCAGCGGAATGTGAGTGTCACGTTTTCTCCGGGGGCTAGGTTGGTGACGGTTTGAGTGTCATTTCCGTAGTAGTCGTGGATGAGTTGGTCGTTGTAGTAGGTGGTGACTGTGAAGTTCGCGTTTTCGGCGCCACGGTTCTCCACGGTCACGTTGATTCGGATCTGCCTCCACTCCTCGGGGTAGGCTCCCCAACCGGGGTGGAGGGCAGAGGCTCCGTAAGGAAGCGTCACTGTGAAGTTGGTCATTGCGAGGGTGTAGACCGGTGTCGCCTTTGACGTGATATTCCAAAGTCCCTGGGTGTCGGTGACGTTCAAGGTCACGTTGTAGACGCCCTCCACCGTATACTCATGTGTGATGGTTGGAGCCGTCGTCACATTGACATTCCCATCCCCGAAGTCCCACTCGTAGCGGATGAGGGGTTGCACGGTTATGTTCCAGCCGGGCTGGGAGGTGGAAGCGTCGAAGGTCACCACCTGGTTTATGCCCGGACAAGGAGGCGTATATGTGAAATCGGCCTTGGGGCCGTAGGGTAGTTGATAGATCTTCACGCTTTGCTGAGCGCTATTCGTCGTTAGGCCTTTAGCTATGAGTACGGGGTCGTCCTCGCACATGGCTGTTAGGGTAACGGTGTAGGTGTCGTTCGTCGCGTATTGATGGGTGACGGTGGGTTCTGTGGTGGTCGTCGTGTCTTCGTCGCCGAAGTTCCAGGTGTAGTTGGCAATAGGTACGTAGTAGATTCCGTTGTGGCCGGGCTTCGAGGTGGAAGCGTCGAAGGTCACCACCTGGTTTATGCTCGGAGTCGGAGGCGTGTAAGTGAATGACGGCAGAGGAGGGCAAGGAGGTACTCCAAATGTCGTCTTGTTGGTGGCCCGCAGGCTTTGGTGGCTTGAGCCGACATATACCATGTACCAGCCTTCCATGTACCAGCCTTCCACCACCTCCGGTGGCAGTCTAAAGGACAAGTTGTAGTTTGACACGATGCCTGTAGGTTCCGGTTCCCCCGGAATCGGTGTGCTCCCTCCTGTGATTTCAAACTGCGCCGATTTTTCTGAGCAGTAGGCGGTTCCGCCCCTACTTGGCATGTCTGTGAAGACGCTTGCGTACGCGGTGGCGGTGCCGGAGGAAGCCCATGTAGGAATGAAGATAGGGGGTATTATGAATGCGGTTGCGCCCGGGTTCAGGGAGAGAGTGGCTACTGGTGCGCCGAATGGACGAAGGCTTGAATCGTATGCGTTGACGGTTATCGTCACATTCTTACTGGTGTCCCCATTGTTTTTCACGGTCACCTTGACGTAAGCAGAGCGGTCAGCTGGGAAGCTGTATTTGGGATTACCCGCGAAGTCACATGGATACATTTCAGTGATGGTGATGTTTCCAACCGGCGGGTTGGTGCTAGTTTGTAGGGTTCTTAATACCCTTACATATCTTGGGTCCTGGACCTCCAAGGCTACCAGTCCACCCGCCCGGCAGGTCGTCAGGTTTCCGTGAATAGTAACGAATTCGTTCCCTTCGTAAAGCTGCTTATTAGTCATCACGTTTAGGCCTAAAATCACAAACTCGTAGTATCCATCGATCACTTCATGAGGTATAGGTTCCACGCTAGGGTTATAAAGGGTAGTGTTGCAAAGGTCTAGTGTGCACCATGCAGATCCACTGTACGTGGCGTTGAAGGTGATCGTCGCCAGTGTCCCGTCGCCGCTGGCAGGTCCGTAACCGCCAAGGTTACCAACAGCAACTTGCAAATAACCTCGAGATTCGTTTCTTACTGTTGAAAAGAAGGTGTTTCCGAATTGTTTCATGAATGGCCCTTCGGTGATGCCTGTAATGTCTAGCAGGGTGGTGTTATAGCTCAGTTCGAACGTGACAGCTTGAAGGTTGGAGGCATCGGTGACGTTTATATTGACCGTGAACTCGCCAAGTTGAACGGCTAAATTTTCTTGGGGATCCATACATAGCAGAGGCGTTGGGGGAGAAGCGTTTGTTCCTAGGCTCGTCACAACTACACTGATTAGGGTTGCAATCAAGAACGTACACAGCGCTTTTCTCTCGCTCACAGTCTTCTCCCACGCTGACGTTTCCAAGTGTAACGAATGTAAGTGGGAAGGTTACTCATTCTCTTGAATTTCATGCGGAACCCTCGAATTTGAAGTAGGCACTACAGTTTATGTATGGCCGAATATTTAATGATTATGTAATATACCTCTATACGGCTCATTAGAAGTGATGTTCTCAAACAGTATTTTGGGGGCGGCGTTAGTTTGTTAGTTTTTATAGAGGGTCGGCGATGTTTCTATGCCGGCCTTCGGGAACCTTTGTTTTGGATGCCGTTTCCTTGTGGTTGCATGGCTCTTGTGGTCTGAGCGAGCTAACGTATACTGTGTGTTTGCCTGGATATGGAAACGGTATCTGGGGACTTAACTAGCCTGTAAGTAGATTTATAAAAAAGGGGGGTGGTTGTGTTGGGTTGTTTTAGTCTACATTTTTATGAGGAATTGTTCTGAGATTTCTGGGCATGTGGCGACGCCGCATTCTGTTGGCAGTTCGTAGAAGCAGTTGACGTACACTGTTCCTGTTCCTACGTAGGTCCACTGTGGAATGTATATGGCCGGTGTCACTAGAATGATGTCTGGCTCGGGTTGGCAGAAGGCTGTTGCAGGTAATTCTAAGCCTGCCCAGTAGTTGCCGATGGGGACGCCGTCGTCGTCGTAGACCACTACGGTTATTACCACGGGCTTGTCGTGGAGGGCCCAGTTCCACACCAAAATTTCGAAGCCTATCCACTCGTATTCGTGTATTTCGGTTGTGGTTACCCAGGAGCCGCTGCGGTATGCTAGGGGCGTTACTGTTTGGAGTTCTGCTATCCATTGGACGTGGAATCGGAGGGTGTCGTTTTGTTTTACGTCGCAGACGTAGGTTTTGGCCATGATGTACCATACTCCGTAGGCGTATTCTGGGTCTGGGCAGTAGGTGAGGATTCTGAAGCTTATGGTGGCGATGCCGGACTTGTTGGTCTCGTCGGTTCTGACGAGCACTAGGGAGCCGTTGGCGTCGTACACTTCGAAGGCTACGATGCGGTGTTCAAGGGGATCCTGGTTGTAGGTTACTTTGGCGTAGAGGGTTACGTTCTCATCTATCCTGTAGGTGTCTGCAGGCCGGTCATAGCCTATACCTATCTCCGTTATGTCTGTAATGTTTTCTTGGAATCTTTCATATTCAGTGTACAGGTCTATGAAGCAGCCGACTGGGATTTCTGAAACTACTTTAAGCCTCGAAGCCCAGGCAGTGTTGTTCCATGTACCCAGTATGGGGTCATCTTCAGTCGTGACCTTTAGGGTCACGTTGAAGGTGGGAGTGCTCACCACGTTGAACTGGTGGTCGATGGTTGTTGTTGGGGCATTCACCACGAAGTCGCCTGTTCCGTCACCGAAGTTCCAAGTGTAGTTGGCGATGGGTATGCTGTGGGTTCCGTTGGAGCCGGGCGTTGAAGCGGAGGCGTCGAAGTGGATCCAGTCACCCACATAGATGAAAGTAGCGTTCTGGCTGAAGCTGGCCGTGGGTGGCCCTGGCGGAGGAGGATTCAGGTCAGCGGTTCCGTTAATTTGGCCTACATAGATTGACAACACGCTAGAGTTGATCAGTTGCGGTATGCCCGCTGGTGCGGGACCGGTGAGACCTATGGCTGAGACTCCGATGCTCACGAACGAGAAGGTGGCGTTGAAGAGAGGACCGCTACCGTTGATCCCCTTAAATGTCGACGGGACTGTAGTGCCATTAGGGAAGGTATAACCTCTTCGGCCCATGGTGTAGGGAGTCGCATAACCTCCAACGTTGTCTATAGCTCCAGGTGTCTCTACATAGCCTTTATCTTTTCCATATAGGAGCGCGTCTGCACCTGGGAACCAGTCATACATGTACTGGACGTTGTCGCAGTATAGGATGGTGGGGTCCCATTGGAGGCCGATAACCCAAGTGTAGAGGTCAATGACGTCTTCAACCTTGATGACGACGGTGAAGGATGTGTTGGCGGGGGAGTGTTGTTTCGTCAAGTTCGGATCCACGTAGAGTTTCCTCGAATTCACCGTCATCTTGGCTCCGGCTGTGCCTGTGCCGCTGCCGGTGACGGTTAGGGTCACATTATAACTGCCTGTGGCGGTGTAGGCGTGGGTTGCAACTTGGCCGGCGCCGCCTGTCGTGTCGCCGTAGTCCCAAGTGTAGGTGGCTCCGCCAGGAGCGCAGGAGCCTGAGCCGTTGAAGGTGAAGGTTGTCCATGCGGGGTATCCGGTTCCCGTCGCAGGGGTGACGGTGAAGATTGCTACGTTGTTGTTTAGTTTGGGGCCGCCTTCGCTTATGACTTCAAAGCAGTCCATCATCCAGCAGATTGGCTCATAGGGATCTATACTACCACCTACTCGTATGTGGCCGAGGTTCGGTATGGCGCCCGGGAATGCGCTGTTGGTTAGGTTGGCGATGTCTGTCTTGCTCCATATGGATGTGCCGTCAACATAGACGTCTATTCGGCCGTCTGCGGTGACGTTGTCGGAGCTAACTTTTGTGTGCAGTTCCACAATATGCCATGTGTTAGCTACAGGGTATGACGCGTTAATGGGAATCTTGATTTCGGTGTATGCTACGCCGTTGTAGGTGACGTACTTGGCCACCCATTTGGCTGTGCCATTGTAGTTGATAAGTTCGATGCCAGCAACTGTTTCCGCAGCGCCCTCGTAACCTCGCTGTCTCAGGACGTCAAGTTTTCGGTACGTGTAGTTATTGTCTCCGTAGTTGCTGGGAAGGTTTACGAATTTGATGGCCATCCTTGCCCAGAGTTCTTTCGCCATGATCGTGCAGGGATCAGCAGACCGTCCAAATCGGAGGTGCAAATCCACCTTGGCAGGCGGAGTCTCCGCCGTGATGTTCACTTTCAAGCCGTAGCTTCCATGGTGAGCAGCGTCAGCCGTTACGGTCATGTTTGTTAGGGTATACGGTGAGTCGCCTCTTACCCTTTCCCACGTGACTGTATTGGGCGCAAATCCGACGATCATGCCGTCTACAGAAGACGTTCCAGTAGGTATCGGGAGGCCGCTCTCGAAGCCGCTGGTGAAATGGATGCCGCTCGTCATAACGACTGCTGAGACTGGGGGCACTACAACCATCAGCGTGGCAGTGGATATCATCAGTATGGCTATCAGCAGAATTACTGGTGTTTTCCCTATCTTTTTCATGTTCATTTTCTATCACTTCTAGATAGACGCAGTATCTATATTTTGGATACGGATATTTAAGCCTTCAGTAGCTTAGTTCTATATATCAGAATATCATGTATCCCCCTGAAAAACCATCCCGCCCCGCAGGGAAACACACGTCGATAAGTTCTGGAACCTTGTATCATACAACTTAAATAACCGTTAACTGATTATTTTGGTGTATGTCCAAGAGAGCTGTTTTGACGGGCTCCATATCGGTCCTCCTCATGTTAGCTATGCTTGGGGCTCAGTCTATAACACCAGTTGGGGCCGACCCGGCGACAATAAGGGTTCCAGAGAATTATGCAACAATTCAGGATGCTGTAAATGCAGCAAACCCAGGAGACACCATCCGTGTGGCTTCGGGAACATATTACGAGAACGTGGCGGTAAATAAACGGGTGAACCTCCTCGGGCAAGACCGTGAAAACACCATTATAGATGGTAGTGCAAATTATCACGTTGTCCGTGTAACCGGGGATGACGTGCGCATCAGCGGATTCACGATACGAAACGGGATGGGAGGGAGGGGGTTCTATTATGGCATAGTACTGTATAAATGCGGTAGGGCAGTCATCAGCGGCAACATTCTGGTGAACAATTTTAAGGGCATAGGGCTGGACCATTCAAGCGGCAACGTCATCTGGGACAATGTCATAAGGGACAACCAGTACGGCATATGGATGTCTCACTCCAGCGGCAATACCATCCGCGGAAACACGGTGAAGGGCAACTGGTTGTACGGCATCAGCCTATCCGATTCAAGTGAAAACGTAGTTGCAGAAAACACCGTTGAACCAAGCACATATTATAAACCCTCCGTCAGCATTCGTGTAACATCCTATTCTGAACGCAACACTATTTACCGCAACAACTTCATCGGCAAGCCCAACCTAGTTGAGGCTGATTCAGTCAACAACGCCTGGGATAACGGCGCAGAGGGAAACCACTGGAGCGACTACCAAGGTGTAGACGACGGGAGCGGTGGAAGAGTTGCCGGTGACGGGGTTGGAGACACCCTTCTTCCCCACCTAAACGTGGATCACCGTCCGCTTATGGAGCCGTGGAGCTCCACGAGAATCTTTGACGTTCCTCCCTGGGGTAAAGTCACCATAGTCAGCAACTCCACTATAGCAAGTTTCAATTTCAATCTGGGACAGATAAGCTTCAGAGTTACTGCCCCGCCGGGCACAACGGGTTTCTGTAACGTCACCATCCCGATAGAGTTGCGCAGCGGCATTCTTATGATCCAAGTCGACGGTGTCCCAGTGGACTACACGTGGACCCAGAACGCCACCCACTTCTCCCTGTGCTTCAACTGCAACCTCAGCAACCTCAGCACCCGTAAAGTCGAAATCTTCGACATCCTCAATGTATTACTGGGGTCTTGGCTAAAAAGAGTTGGAGATTCCGGATACGACAGACGAGCGGACTTGAAACCAGACGGTGCGGTGGACGGGTTCGACTTGGCAACTCTGGGACGGTACTGGTGGAAGACGTATTAGCGCATCAGTTTAACACGTTCTATAAGTTTTGGGCGAGTTCAACGCCGTCACAATGGTAAACCTCACACGTTTCATTAACTCATAAAAGCTTCCAACCAGTGAGCAGGCACAGGGTAATTTCCACGTGGGAAACCAGTTTCTAAGAACCTAGTTAGAATATGCTTTGGATAAGAAAATGACCTATTGTTGGGTTTTACACAAAAAATGGGGGTTGAGGTGTTTTAGTATGTTAGCCAGTTCAGGTTTATGTAGGTGAAGTCGAAGCCGTCTATATTGCCGTCGCCGTTGAAGTCCGCGTTAGGGTTGTACAGGGCTTGTGGGTAGTACGAGAGCCAGCGTACATTCAACATGGTGTAGTCGAAGCCATCGCAGTGGCCGTCGCCGGTGGCGTCGCCGAATTTACGAACCGTCACGGTGCCACCTAGCCACGTGTAACTGCCGCAGACATTGATGGATATGTTGTAGGGTATGTAGTATCCGGGCGTCGGGGGAGGCGGGTACACCCTAGTGCAGGGCGGTACTCCGTTGAGGATCCAGGTGAAGTTCACGATTATCGTGCCTTGCCCTATTAGGGTGATGGTTTGCGGGTTGCCCTGCTGCGCGTTTATGAGGTTACTGTCATAGTAGGCGGTGACGTTGAAGGTTTGAGTCTCTAAGCCTAGGTTCTCAACGGTCACATAAACATCCACGTACCACCATGGACTTATGGGATAGACTGCAGAGGCGTAGGGTGGTGTATAACCGTATCTCGGCCGCAGCTGGATGGTTACATTGGTGACCACTTTGTCGCACACGGGGGAGACGACGACAGCGTACTCCACCTCAGTGTAGATGGGCGAGCCTGCGGGATCATACGCACCCGTGTATTGCTTGAGTTCATCGGGGCAGTTGTCCGCGAAGCCACCCATGGAATAGATTTCATACGCCGGGTAGTCGTCAAGCTCGAAGCCTGGGTTGCCCGGGGTTTGGCCCTCCACTGTCTGGTTGTACATGTCGTGGGAGACATATTGAGCGTCATTGTGGGCGGTTGAGACGGGCGGGTGGATGTGTGGGATTGGCAGAACTCGGCCTGGGCGGATGCCCATCTCAGCGGCGTCTAGGAATGGATCGCTTATCCACAGGGTGAAGTTGGGGGAGTGAACTCCGGCGACGGTCACGTAGTGTCCGCCGACGCGCACTGGCCTTCCGGCTTGCCACTGCCAGAAGCCTAGGAGGAGGACGACGTCCTCGCACCTCTCAACCTCGTGCTCTACGTACTGGAAGGTCGGTTGGGCCATGAGGTTCACTGTGAACCAGGTGCTCAGTCCCTTGTCTCCTAGGTAGCGGATGATTCCTTGGGTCATGTTGTGGACTTCTGTACCGCAGATCACTGCGTGCGTCTGGTTTCCGTCGGTGTCCATGTACCATCCTAGGTTATTGATGAGGGGTGGGACGTTGAGGGGGCTGTGGTCGTCCCAAGGTCCGTAGTTCGGGACTAGGGGGAACTCCCTCCTGGATTCTGTCTCGAACTTGGAGTCGAAGTACCAGAGGCTGTTGGCCACGGCGGTGGGGCCGCACCAGCTCCACGACCCGTTGGTGGGCCCGGGGATTGGGTATGGGTTCTTCCATCCGTCCTGTTTCTGGTCGAAGTCTGGCATTCCGCTGGGGGCATAGTCTTCATAGGGAGGCTTGAAGTAGGGAATGGGGGAGACGATGACCGCAGCCTCCACCGCGGCTCCCAACAAGCCTCCCTGCCATGTTCCGTAAATATATCCGTTCGCTGCGAGGCCGCCAATCCGGGCGATTCCTGTTGCATTGTAGTCAACGGGGCCCCAGCCGCACCCAACAGGGGCGTATCCGACCATGTAGGGGTCGTGGGACACGTAGGTGGCGTTGTTGTGCAGGGTGTAGTTGGTTGGGTGTGGATTGTGGGGTGGGGTCCCCATCCCTGGAGGCGGAAGGACGTATGGGGGTCCCCATCCTTGGTCCTCGGCGTAGTTGAGGATGGGGTCGCTGAACTTTATCCACGGAGTCCTCTCCCGATCCCAGCCTACGCCGGCCACGGTCACGTAGTGTCCGCCCACGCGAACCCAGACCCATTTGCCGGGCATCACTTCCTGGTACTCGTAGAAGCCTAGGAGGAGGACGACATCCTCGCACTCCATGATCTCTCTCTCGATGTCGTAGAAGCTGAAGTTGCACTCCCAGGTCCTCTCGTAGAATAGGTTTTGGAGGCCCTTCTTTATGAGGTACTGGCGGATTCCCGTCTGCATTTCGCTGACGAGTGTGCCGCACTTTCCGACGTCGGTCAACATGAGTTTTGCCAGGTCTCCGATGAGGGGGTCGACGTTCCTTGGGTCCTTGTCGTCCCATGGGCCGTAGTTCTGGACTAAGGGGAAGGTGTCTGAGTACGTTGGGGGTGGGGGCCCCGTCTCAAATCGGGAGTCCATCCACCAGAGGCTGTTGGCCACGGCCACAGGGCCGCACCAGCTCCAAAAATTGTTGTATGGGGGATACGGGTTCTTCCATGTGTTGTTCTGCCTCTGGTCGAAGTCGGGGACTCCGCTCTGGGCGTAATCCATGTATGATGGTTTCTGGTACCACTCTATTCCGTCTGCAGCCTTCACGGGCAACGGTGGAAGCGTTGTCAGCAGCGATGTCATGATTAAGAGCGACAACAAAGGTATTGTTAGAGCCTTGTTTCTTTCAATCTTCATTTTTGTTCTTAACTCTCCTTTACGTACGTGAAGTTCTACGTACGCCTATTATTTGGGGGCTACTCCTTTAAAAAATTTCAGGAACTATCCTCTATCTTTCTATCTTGACGATGAAATGTAATAATATAATAAATTCCTTATGGTTGACGGTTAGGTTAAAGCTGACGCACATGATACAGAAATAAAGGGGGTGGTGGTGTTTTAGAAGAGGAGCCAGTTCACGTTTACGTAGGTGAAGTCGAAGCCGTCTATACCGTCGTCGCCGTTCATGTCCGCCTCTGGCCTGAAGAAGGGATGTCCAATACGTGTGAGCCAGGCTACGTTTACCATTGTGAAGTCGAAGCCGTCGCAGTGGCCGTCACCGTTGGCGTCCCCCACGCGCCTTATCTGCACAGTCTTCGTTACATAATTATCTGTTATGGGGCCGTGGCCCGCGGTGCCTTCTCCTGGAATGACCGTTACGGTGGCGTTCAGGATGTAATATCCCCATGCAGGTTGCCATGGATCCCATTCCCAGTATCTGGTTTCGTTTGCGCCCGTCACAAAGGTTTCGGTTGTATTTTTCATTTGTTTCGACCACTTGCCCTCCATCGAACCAGAGGCGCTACTTAGGAGTGTTGAGTTGTAGTAAAGGGCGAAGTCAACGGTGCCTGAGCCGACATCTCCAAAGTTTGTGAAGTTACAGGTGATCAACATCGAACGGTTAGCCCATTTGTCGTACGCGTAGCTGGGGCTGTTGAAGGTATTCCCAGTCATGTCGGCGATTAAGCTACGTACCCCTACGTCTACCTCTCGTGTTGTGGCGCTGGTTTGTCCGTCGCTGTCAGTGACGTTTAGTTCCATCACAAATTCCCCGATATACGGGTATGTGTAGCTGAAGGTTCCGTTCGTTGTCGTAGCCTCGCCCGTTGTGTTGCCGTATGGCTGCCACTTATACGATGTTATAGTGTCGTCTTTGTCGGATGAGCGCCAGGGGGGATATGAGCCCATGGGTTCTTGGGTGCCGTTGAATGTAACTGTGTTACCGGCTAGTGGGGCTATTGGTGTGTAGGAGAAGTTGGCGTTTGGGAACCCTACATTAACGATCTTGTAGACCAAATCGGAACACGCTGCTTCGTCGCACATCTTGAGAGTCACGTTGTATTTTTTGCCCGCTGAGAAACTGTGGTATATGATTGCATTTGCGGTGGTGGTGGTGTTTGTGTCGTCGAAGTTCCACGTGTAATTCTGTATTGTTTTTCCTTTGCTTGGCTTGGAATCTGTAGCGTTGAATTTGACACTCTCGCCCTTGCCCGGTTTCGCCTCTGAATCTTTTAAGCCATCTGCGTCATAGAACTCGAATTTGGCTTCCGGCATGGCCACTTTAACTTTTTTCACGGCCCAGTCTTTATTGCCGTCGTTGTCGGTGACGGTTAGGTTAAACTGGTAAGTCCCTCCTACACCCCACGACCACGTTGTGGTCTCAGTGGTCCTGTCAGCGGTGCCGTCCATGTTGAAGTCCCATGCCCACCCTGTTATGGTTCCAGGCAGGTCGCAGGAGGGGGCAGCGTCGAAGGTAACCGTTTCACCGGTTGCGATCTCTTTTGGAGTCCATTTGAGGTTGGCCACTGGCCCTTTCACGGCAGGACTTTCAGTTGAGATTCTGACACAGTCAATGTCAATGTTTTTAGATCCAGGACCGTCGAGGACTGCGCCGAGAAAGACCCTGTTTATGTGGGTTATCACGCCGTCTTTTGCACAGGGCCATGTGCCTGTCTTGCTCCACACCAGGTTGCCGTCGACCCAGAAGCGGAATTCGCCATCATTGTTGTGTCGAGTCCATGGGCCCCCTGTCTCGTCGTACGTGCCTGTAGAAAGCTTAACGTAGGCCTCCATAAGGTGCCACTCGTTCGCCTTGATCTCTACAAAGTTTTCGGATTCCTTGACGCAACACTGCTCTCCGCCTTCATCCACCTCCTGGTATGGATCGTGGTACGCCCGCATCCCGATCGTAGCTATGCCGGGGTGTGGGATAGTTGCGTTTATTATACCCTCGGCTCCTTGAACGTCCATGACGTACTTCAACTCGTCGTCGGTTCGGTTGTTGTACCCTCGGATTTGCAGGATGGTAAACTTATCGGTGCCGGTCGGAAGAGCACTGTATCTGTAGTAGAACCTGACGTAGATCTTCTTTTGCATGGGGTCAAGGACATGTCTGACAAAATCGTATTGTCTACTGCTTATTACTCGCAGACCCTTGTCTCCATGATGCGCCGCGGCGGAGGTTAAGGTAAATTTTGAGGGGTCACCGGGGCCCCATTCCGCCGTCCCGCTTGTAATTTTCCAATCCTCTTCGTCGAGGTCGCCGATCTCGAATCCGCTGTTGAACTTGTAATTCCCTGAGCCAGAAGCCACGGCTGGAGGAACCATCATCAGCGTAACAGAAGCGGAGATTATCAGCGCAATCGTCAGCAGAATCGCCGGAGTCTTCTTCCCTATTTTTTTTACACTCATTTTTCACCACTCCGAGCGGATGCAAAATAAATGTTCTGAATCTACATATTTAAGCTTTTTAGAGGTCAGTTCTATATCCCAGAAGGTCGTGTACCTCATCTCCCCCACAACTGACAGCCCAAGGTGTTAGGCCGAAAACCTGGTTGTCGTCTGGGCCATTTAGTGGCCCCCTGCACCCGGGATAGTTTCTCCTGTTTGGCGACTGGATCCTTTTGTGGTTTCCTGTCTAGGACGTTTTAGCTGCGGGAGCCCCTTGCTCAGCATATTTGTATCCTATTAAAACTATAGGAGGCTAACCCTCCATATGTACAGAAAAGAGGGGAATCACATGTTTACTCTCTCTTTCTGAGTATCTTCCTGTCTTTGCAGTCGGGTGAAAATCTGTTAATTAGGTGCATGCTAAGACTCGGCGTCCAAACGGAGTGAGGAAGATTGGAGTTCTCCAACGTATGCAGAATTAAGTTCCTGAAGACTTTTTAACCGGAAATATCACCCAATATGAACAAGGGGAGGACCGATGGCCGAGATCAAGGGGGTTTTGATGAGCGCCCTGTTCCTGGTGGGCATGATAACATTGGCATTCAACATGATACCAGCAAAGGCAAGTGGAGCTGTAATCTATGTAGACGTAAGCAATACGGGTTTTGAAGATGGTTCACAGGCACATCCATATAACACTATACAGGAAGGGATAAACGCAGCAAACCCAGGAGACACTGTTCTGGTGAAGCCTGGAACCTACTTTGGAACCCCCCCTGCGAGCGTGATTACAGTAAGTAAGTCTATTACTTTGCGGGGGGAGAATCGAGAAACCACGGTGATCAATGGGGGAGTCACCGTGTACGCGAACAACGTTACCATTAGCGGGTTCACCATACGCAATGGAGCGACCGGCATTGAGCTGGAGGATGACACCAGTAGCAACGTCGTTAGCAACAACAAGGTTTTAAACAATTTCTACGGCGGCATCTACTTACGACCCAAATCAAGCAACAACGTGGTTACAGGTAACATCGTATTAAACAACATGAAGTGGGGCATGTACGTATATATGGCCAGTAACAACGTTATTAGTGGTAACACGGTCTCAAACAACAGTGAGCACGGCATCTATCTTAATGACCGCAGTGACAACAACGTTGTCAGCGGCAACACAGTTACAGAAAACCGCGAACTCGGCATATACCTAGTACGCTCCAAAAACAATACTCTGAAGGATAATATTATGGTTGGCAACGGTTACAACTTCGGTGTTGACAGCGTACCTAACGACTTGCCAACTTACATCCAAGACGTAGACACCTCTAACAAGGTGGATGGAAAACACATATACTACTGGGTGAACCAACATGACATGGATGTTCCCGCCGACGCCGGGTACGTAGCCATCATAAACTCCACGAACATAACCGTTAAAAACCTAGACCTAACGAAGAACAGGCAAGGAGTCCTATTCGCTTTCACCAAAAATTCCACCATAACCCACGTTAAATCTTCACGCAACACGTATGGCATCCAACTTTACTGTTCCAGTAACAACAGCGTCCACCGCAACCTTGTAACCGCCAATGAAAGAGGCATCGAACTATACGCTGACTTTGATGCTGGGTTATTAAATTCCAACAACAACAGTATTACAGGTAACAATTTAACAGACAATTTTTATGGCATCGTATGGGGGGAGACGTGGCCTGACACAATTAAAAGCAACATTATCTATCACAACAACTTTAACAACATAAACAAATCTGTAAAAGCAGATTGGGATCTTTTTTCAACGAACACATGGGATGACGGCTACCCGTCTGGGGGCAATTATTGGAGTGACTACACTGGTGTTGATGACAAGAGTGGCCCTAATCAAAATGAGACAGGTAACGATGGGATAGGAGATACGCCGTACTTTGTTGGGGTAAATAATACAGACCGTTATCCGCTTATGGACCCGTGGATTCCTGGACAGGAGCTTGTTGCATCTTTGGAAGCCCCAAGCACCCTTGCATCCGGTTACTCATCGCTACTGAACGCAACCGTAACGAATATGGGGTTAAGGAATGAGACTGATTTGGAATTACTGCTCATGATCAACGGCAGCACCGTCAACTCAACGGTCATCCCCTCACTTCCAGCGGGTTCTTCCTACACGCTAAACTTCCTCTGGACCGAGACAGTTGAAGGAACGTACAACATAACCGCGTATGCTCCACCATTACCTGAAGAATACACCGAGGACAATAAAGCAACTAAGTTTGTAACTGTTTCGGAGCTACCAGAGGCCTCGTTCGAGTATTCACCACCCTTGCCCCTAGTGAATGAAACAGTGACGTTCAACGCTTCCACATCAACTCCTAACGGCGGAACCCTTGAAAGCTACAAATGGAACTTCGACGACGAAAACGTCACCACTGTGACCGAACCGATCATAACCCATGCTTATGCAAACTCGGGCACCTACAGCGTAACCTTAACGGTCACCGACAGCTATGGCCTCGCCAACAGCACCACAAGAACGATAACCATTCAAAGACTGAATAGCACCATATCCATCAACCTCCACCCTACAACCGTAACGGTGGGTTCCAACGTGACGATAAATGGAACCATAACGCCGACAAGGGCAAGCGTTAACGTAACGGTATATTATAGATCTGCCGATGGAACGTGGACACCCCTTACCACAGTTGAAACCGATTCAAACGGAGACTATGCCCATACTTGGACGACTACAGAGACAGGAGCCTACGAAGTTAAGGCAAGCTGGCCGGGTGATGCAAACACTTTACCAGCAGAAAGCGCCACAAAAACAGTCAACGTCGAAGAACAGCCTCCAAACCTTATCCCCTACATAGCTGGGACGGCGATAATAATTACAGTCGCCCTCCTCATATACTTCGTAAAAACCAGAAAACCCTAGACACCCCCTTTATTTTCCCATCAATTTCAGGAACCAACGGCTGAATCACCCAGCGTAGGGGCCTTCATGCGCATATCTTATAAGTCGGCGTCGGGTAGAGACCTGATGCCGGGAAAGACGAATGGGGTAGGCCCTATGGCAGGGGCGAAGATTGTGGTCATCGGCGGGGGCAGCTACCTTTGGAGCCCAAGGATGATGCAGGACCTCGTGCTGGAGGAAGGCCTTGAAGGGAGCACCATCACCCTGATGGACATCGCCTCTGAACCGCTTCAGCTGATGCTGAAACTCGGAGAGAAGATCATCAGAAGGGCCAAGACAGACTCCAAGATCGAGGGGACCACCAACCGTCGTGAGGCCCTGGAGGGGGCGGACTACGTTATCCTAACGATCAGCACGGGAGGCTTCGAAACCATGAAGCACGACTTGGACATACCCCTCAAATACGGCGTATACCAGCCCGTCGGCGACACGACTGGGCCCGGGGGCATATCCAGGGCACTCAGAAACATTCCCGTGGTCGTGGACATCGCCAAGGACATGGAGGACCTGTGCCCCAACGCGTGGCTCATCAACTACACTAACCCCATGACCACCCTCTGCAGGGCCGTGAACCGCACCACCAAGATCAGGACCATCGGCCTTTGCCACGAACTCTTCGGCACGCTGCATTGGCTTCAGGAGGCCCTCCACGTAGAAAACGAGTCGGATATCCACGTGAAGATCGCCGGCATAAACCACTTAGTCTGGATCTTGGATTTGAGGATAAAGGGGGAAGACGGCTTTCCCCTCCTCAAGCGTTACATGGAGAGCCGCGGCGACTCAATTTTGGATCGAGGCCGAGTCGCCGTGAACCTGGAGCTTTTCAAGGTGTTTGGCTGCCTGCCTGTAGCGGCTGCTAGACACACTTCGGAGTTCTTCCCTTACTTCTTGACTGAGGAAACCCAAGCTGGGAAGAAATTCGGCATCAAATTGACGACGATAGCTGACAGAGTTCGACGGGCAGCCAAAGAAAGAGAAAACGCAGAGAAGATGGTCAGGGGGGAGAGGCCCCTAAGGCTGGTGAAGTCGGAGGAGACGGCCTCCAGAATAATTTCTGCCCTCGCCAACCGCAAGGATGAGGTGCACGTCATGAACCTGCCGAACAGGGGCCAAGTCGCCAACCTGCCCAGAGACGCGGTGGTGGAGACCTACGGCGTGGTAGGTGCGAGGGGAGCCTGCGGAATGGAGGTGGGCGATCTACCCCTCGGTGTACTGAACACTTTGTACCCGCACGTTGTCAAGTATGAACTCACTGTGGAAGCCGCCCTCACAGGAGACAGAAACCTGGCACTTCAGGCGATGCTTACGGACCCCCTTATAAGGAACTTCGAGAGCGCCAGTAAGATGCTGGATGAGCTGCTGGAAGCGAACGCAGAATACCTTCCCCAGTTCTTCGGTGGGGAAAAATCTGCCTGAAACATTCTTCTCTTGGATAAGGCAAACAAAATGCGCCTTCCATGACTGAAAAACTTATATTTAGAGAATAAGCTTATTACCGATCCATACAAGGATGGGATACGTATCCAACTGGGTTATGGTGTTAATAGGGAGGATGTGCCGTGAAACCTAAGAGGAAGGATGTATTTTCAAGGCTCAAGAACCGGATAGACTCGATCCCCATGGTGGACATCCACTCTCACATAGACGGAGAACACCCGAATGCTAGGGACCCCCGAGAAATCCTTTTCTACCATTACCTCGTCACGGAGCTTTGTTCCGCCGGCATGCCTAGGCAGGCCGTTTCTTCTGACTTATCGGTGGAGGAGGCTGTGAAAGGGGCTCTCCCCTACTTTCCTCTGGTAAAGAACACTTCAACTCATTGGTGTCTCATAAAGATGCTTAGGGAACTGTACGGGTTCGAGGATGACGAGATAAACGATGGGAACTGGAGAGGCCTTCTGGAGGCCATTTATGAGGGAACGAAGCAGAAGGACAGGTACAAATGGATTCTAACGGAGAAGGCGAAGATCAAGAAGACCCTTCTGACCTTCCGATACTATGATGAGGTTCCCCGACATGACCCCCAGCTCTTTGTAGGCTCATTGAGGCTCGACCCCATGATAGGCAAGCTGGACAAGGATGGCATCCAAGGCCTAGAAAAGGCCGTAGACACCTCCATAGGCTCCCTTGACGACTTTGAGGACTCGCTCAGCCGGCTCTTCAAGAAGTTCTCCAAATGCGCAGCAGCCACCGCGGACTTTCCCCCACAAGAAATCCTCACAAAGCCAAGCAAAGCCAAGGCGAAAATATCCTTCAAGAAACTGCTCACTGGACGCGGCCTGAAACCAGCAGAAAGGCGGACGATTACCTCCTTCACCCTGAGAAAAGTACTCAGCCTCACCGAAGAGGCGGACTTCCCCTTTCAGGTGATGATTGGGGTGAGGAGACCCGTTTCCGGCGCGGCGCCTCCCGACTACGCCATAAGCGCCTTCGAGCCGAGGATGATCTCTCAGCTCTGCCCCCTCTTCCACGACTTCAGCGGGGTAAAGTTCGACATCTTTCTGGCGAATGAGGTTCAGTCCCACGAGCTTGCGGTGGTTGCCAAAAACTATCCTAACGTCCATGTCTCCGGGTACTGGTGGTACGTCTTCTATCCGGTCTTGATAAAGAAGTTCCTGCAGGAGAGGCTGCAGATGCTTCCCCGCAACAAATCCAACGGCTTCTTCAGCGACGCCTACGTGGTCGAATGGAGCTACGCCAAATCCAGCATGGTGCGGCTGCAGCTCGCAACCGTGCTCACAGAGATGACGATGGAGGGATACTTCACCGAGGAACTGGCGGAGAGCCTCGCCGTGGACCTGCTGAACCGAAACCCCGAGAAACTGTACAAATTAGCATAGTACTGTACAAATTATCGATGATGAAAGTTATCATTTTTATCCTTGTCTTACCATAATTAAAGCGGGTTTACGCCGGGTGATGGAATGGAACAAATCAAAAATGCCATTGAAACTGGAGCAGACTATTGTATCGAGGTTTTGTTAGATGAAAACGGTCGATCCCGCTGTGATTACAACGTGAACCGGGGCACCTGGAGACTGTACGAACCCTGCTGGCACACCGGCCAAATTGTTTATGCGCTAGTTGAAGCGTATGAACTGTTAGGTGACACAAAATATTTGAGAGGCGCTGAAAAGGGAGCAAGATACATCGCTTCCCTGCGGGCTGATGATCCACCCGCTCTGAAGGGTATGTTGAAGGCCGTTCACATGGCCGGTAAACCCTACATTAACATGACAACCATCACCGACGGCTCAACCGGATTAATTCGCCTGTATGAAGTGACTGGCGAAAAGAAGTGGCTGAACACTTTAATCGATGCCGGCGATTGGATGATAAAAAATCTCTGGATTCCAGAAGAGAGACTTTTCTACGATTTGGTCGATCCGAAAACCGGGAAGGCCGTCACAGAGTCGAGCATCTGGTTTGAAAAAGGAACTCCAAAAATCACCGAAGTTGCCCGGCCCAATGTGGAAGGGGCCCTTTACTACCATCTGTATCGACATACAAAAAACGAAAGATACAGAGACGTTTTTCTGAAGTCAATCGATGGACTGGTGGAATACCAGTCTGAAGACGGCGTGTGGATGGATTTCCACCCCAACGACAAAGCCACGGGCGCCACTCACGCTCGGTTCAACCTGTGGAACGCGGAAGCCCTATGCGACGCCTATGATTTGACTGGGGACAAGCGGTACATAGAAGCCGCAGCTCGCACCGCCAAGACATATGTGAAATTTCAGGAACCGAATGGCACCATCTGGTACCGGAACTACATCGATGGAAGGAAGGACAGAACAGCTCCCTGCGGTTCAGCAGTTGCGTTCGCAGGTATCGTCTGGTTGAGGCTGTGCAAGGCGGGAGTTGGAGAAGAGTTCAAAGGGAACATTGAGTTGGCTGTGGATTGGACCTTGAAAAACCAATTCCCAACCGACCACCCTGACCCAAATCTGCGAGGATGCTTCTTCGAGTTCTGGGTAAAACAAAAAGCAGGACGGTTCCATGTTTACCAGAGAGACATAGCCACGAGCTTCCCAATTCGATTCCTAGTGGACTACATGCGTTGGAAGGAAGAAAAACAAGAATAGTCTCCTAGTTGTGCTTTGAGTGGGTTTTCACGGGTAAGTCGGGGTCTCGGTAAACAGTTTTTTAACCACCCCTACGGCGAGTTTCGGATCCCGCGTCCTCGTGAAAATCCCCTTTCTGTTCAACATCGTCCTCCTAGGGGACTGACCCACCCTAAAGTCCGCGAAGTTCCATATGTGGCCTCCGACGACGTACTCCTTAGAGGTCAAGACCCGCCAATAAGTTTTGATAAGCTCCGCCTGATACTCCTCAGACCACATCTCCGGAGGGTCTGCGTGGAAGCCGGCTACAGCGTCGGCTCCGAACTCGCTTACGATTATGGGCTTCTCCGGGTATTTCCTGTGCAGTTGCTCCAGGGTTTCGTCGAGAACCTTTTCTGCTTCCTCTAGGTTTCCACACTGCTGGTACCATCCGAAATAGAAGTTGTGACAAAGCACATCCACCAAGTCTAGGGCTTTGTCTTCCAAGTGTGTGTGGGAGGTGAAGGTTATCGGCCTCGTGGGGTCCAGCTTTTCCGTCTCCGTCCTCAGCTCTTTAAGGAACACCCTGAAGTCTTCTCTGTCGCTGCTGGGCTCGTTGAAGAGGCTGTACATGATCACAGACGGCCTGTTCTTGTCTCTGTTGATCATCTCCCTAAGCATTTTCTTCGCCTTTTCTATCATTTCCGGGTCGTCTAACCGGTCTAACCCCTTTCCAAGACGCAACTTTTGAGTTACCCACGGAAGATCCACCGTCGTCCTGATGCCCACTGTAGGCAACTCCAGAATGACTAGAAAACCGTTCTCATCCGCCAAGTCAAGGTGGGTTCTTGAGTAGGGGTAATGGGATGTCCTGAAGGAGTTTGCGCCCACTTCTTTCATCAGGCCGTAGTCCTTTCTCAGAATGGCTCCGGTGAGGGCTTTCCCGAGGATGGGGAAGTCCTCGTGTCTCCCAAACCCCTTCAAAAACACGGGGCGGCCGTTCAGTAGTATTCTTCCCCTTTCGACTTTGACTGTCCTTATTCCAAACCTCGTATCCAACGCATCCTTGACACTTCCGCCAACAGTCAACTTCTTTCTCATCAAGTACAGATGCGGAGACCCGACACTCCAGAACTTAGCCCCCTTAACGATCAGCCTGTCCTTCACCGACTTCTCAGCGTGGGCTGCAATGGTGAACTTCACCGTCTTTTCAGAGACGACCATCCCCTCATCCAAGACCTGAAGAACCAAATCGCAGGAAGCTCCCTTCTCCTCCTCGTTTAAGACAACTGCTTCAACGTCCACTACCCCATCTCCGCCCTTAATCCCCGTCCTTATCGTCACGTCTCTGATGTGGAGCTTGGGAACGGAACGGAGGTACACGTCCCTGTGGATTCCGCCGTAGTGGAAAAAGTCGAAGTAGGTTCTGTTCATCCCCTCGCCGGGAGGAATCGTCTTCGTGGACAGCGTGTCATCCACTAGGACAACAACCCGGTTCTCGCCCCCAAAATTCAAAATGTGCCCCGTCCTAAATGCGAAGGGGGTAAAGCCGCCCTCATGTTCGCCGAGAAACTGCCCATTCACCCAGACCTTGGCCCTGTAGTTGACGCCCTCAAAACCGATGAGGATCAGCTTGTCCTCCCAGTCTTTAGGAACCCAGAAGCCTCGGGAGTACCACGCCTTGCCCATGTACCACGTGTATTCCGTGGATTGTTCGTTCCAGCTGGCGGGGACATAGAGCTTGTCCCAGTCAAAGGTCGACGCCTTGTACCATTCTTCCCGCTCTCCCCTCTGCTCCGGGTCAACCTTGAAGTGCCAGAAGCCCGATAGATCGATGACCTCCCTCTCAAACTTGGCCTCAAGTTTCACGTTTCAACCCGCCCCGACGAAAGCCAATAGTAAAGGTACATTTCGGAGGCAATATAAAACTCTGACCCCACTGTCTCCAGCTTCAGTAGCTCCCACCGGAGAAGACGGAAGGAAGTCATTGGCGGTTAGAGTGTCTGCCAAGTTTGCTTTCCTTTCAGACGTTTCAATCCGAGCGTGCTTATGTGCCTTCCCAGGTGCGCTGCCACTGTTCGGTAGTGATCTTCCTCGTTCTCGATGAGGACCTTTCTTAGGCGGTTGCGGAAGAGCCATGTTCCATCGTTTCTCTTGGCTGTTAGGATGGAGCCGAAGGTGACGTGGAGGAGCTGTCTCCCGGGGTTTTCGTCTAGGTAAGTCTTCTCCAAGTCCTCGTCCTTCACGTCTTCGGGCTTGGGCACCATGGAAAGCTCCGTGCTCACATGGTACGTCCTCCGGTCCCCCTCGAAGCAACCGAAACAGTAGCTGACAATCTCCCTGAAAAGCCGAGGTTCATGCCTCGCCACAACCCGCAGAGCCTCCAGATAGCTTGTTCCAGCGGTTTTGAGGTGAATCAAGTCGCCCGCCAATCTGCCCAAGATGGGATAGACGGAGAACTTGTCGCTACCGGAGTGGATGCTAAGCTTGTAGGGCCCCAGAGCCTTGGCGATGAGAGCGTGGTCTCGAAGGGTTTTCTCAAATTTCTTTACGTCGCCTATGTAGTCCACAGCCTTCTCGAACTCCCCCACAAATCGGAGGGCTAAACCCTGAACTGGAACCCTGAGCCTCTTCAGTTCGGACGCTATGAAGAAGTGCTCCAGAATCGAGGTGGGCGTCTCCGTCTCGTCCACGGACATCTCCAAGTCGAACTCTTTCCCCTTGAAGAGATTTTCCAAGTGGCGCCTCATCCTAGCGGTGTGGGCGATGGCAGCCGAGTACTTCACCGCAGCCCGGAGCAGTTTCTCCTCTGTGAACTCAAGTTTCAAAATGCGGGTCTCACCGGGGGCGGAGACCTCAAACTTCCTGCCTAGGTACCTCTCAAAATAGTCTTCAGCCTCGCATTGCAGTCCATCCCAAGGCAATGTCTCAAATTTTTTCCTGAGGGACTCTAGGTCGTACTTGTCCGCCCTACCGTCCACGTGGTCCGAGGGGTCGATGGTGTACATGGTGAAGCCGACTTTGAAGGTGGCGTCGATGTCCCCCTTGTTCTTCAGGTGGTCCGCGTCGGCGGCGAAGCCGTCACGGTAGCCCTCTTGGAAGACAGCCCAGGAAACGTCGTCCAGAACCTCCTCCGGAGACCTGGAGGTGCGAGTCATCTCGCGGATGGACTGCTGTGCAAGGACTGGGAAAAGGCCGAACCCCTTAACCGCCCGAATGTGCCCCGGAGTGGCTAAACCGATGCGGTCCCCGGTCCCGACGGCTGGAGTTAACCCCATCACCCGCGGGCTCGTGAAGAGAAATGCTTCGCGGAGGGCGGAGGCGTTTTGGTGGTTACAGGCACAGACGAGGTACTTTAGAACCGTCCTTCCAACCTTAATCTCTCCTGTTTCTTCAGCAACGAACCCTTCGCGGCCCTTGTCAACTTCAACTTCCTCTGAGCAGAGGATGACTAGCTTTCGTTCAAGTCTCTCTCGGAGAAGGAGAAAGACGCACCCGTTATCCGTGGTTATTGAGGACTCGTAAATCTTCACGGGACGCTTACACCCCTTGAGGAGTTCCCTAAACCGCCTAACTGCAGCGTTATCCAAGACCCCTTACTCACCACTGGCAAGTTATTCGTCGGAAAATTTTAAATAAGCTTTTCATGTATGATGGGCGTATGAACATAGTTTTTATTATGTCGGATACGTTTCGGTGGGATCATCTTGGAGTTTATGGGAACTCTTGGATTTCAACTCCTAACCTGGATTCTTTAGCCAGAGATTCTGTTGTCTTCGACAGGGCTTATGCGGCTTCCTTTCCAACCGTCCCTAACCGCAAAGACGTTTTCACTGGGAGGTTCACCTTCGCCTATACTGACTGGTCGCCGCTGGAGGGGGAGGAGACCGTTTTAGCCGAGGTTCTCCGTCAAGCGGGATACGTGACGATGCTCATCAACGACACTCCCCACATCCTCAAGAACGGATATTATTTCGATCGGGGTTTCAGCGGGTGGCTTTGGATTCGCGGCCAAGAAAATGACAGGTTCAGGACTGACCCGGTGGAAATTAAGTTTCCATGCGACCCAGACAAGCTTCGCAACCCCTACACTACTGTTACACAGTACCTCCGAAACGTTTCAAATCGTCAATCTGAAAGCGACTACTTCGTCGCCCAAACCATGACAGAAGCAGCAAAGTGGCTTGAACGCAACCGAAAACACGAGAAATTCTTCCTCTACGTTGACACCTTTGACCCCCATGAACCTTGGGACCCACCCAGGTGGTACGTGGACCTGTACGATCCGGGATACAGGGGAGAGGAGGTCTTTTACCCCCTTTACGGACCGTGCGATTACATGACGGACGCAGAACTGAAGCACGCCCAAGCTCTGTACGCGGGAGAAGTCACCCTAGTGGACCGGTGGGTTGGGAAGTTGCTGAAGAAGGTTAAGGATTTAGGCCTGTGGGAGAACACGGCCATCATCTTCACCACGGACCACGGCTTCTACATAGGAGAACACGGCCTCACCGGGAAAAGCCTCATCACCCAGTCAGGAGAACACGGCCTAGCGCCCCTTTACGAGGAGGTGGCCCACATCCCCCTTATGATACGTTTACCTGACATGGACGGGGGAAGACGCTGCCAAGCCTTCGTTCAACCGCCGGACCTTATGCCCACAATTCTGGAGCTGGCGGACGCCGAAATTCCCGAAAGGGTGCAGGGCAAGTCCCTGGTCCCCCTTCTCCGAGGGAAAAAGCTGGCTTGGCGTGACTTTGCGGTCACTTCACCGAGCATCATTCACGGGCCCATAGCCGGGCAACGCATCACCGTCACCACCAACGAGTGGAGTCTTATCCACTGCGGCCAAGTAGACGAGGCCCTAAAAGAATTGCCTTCCAATCGTAAATTAAAAATCGTCGACGGAATTGAACGCCTTCAAAGGATTCTCGGGGGCAAACCGGAACATGAGCTTTACGACCTTCGAAGGGATTCGAAGCAGGAAGACAACGTTTTCGACGAACAGAGGGAAACAGCGGAAACATTAAGCTCTAAACTAGTCAACTTCCTGGAGTCACTGGGAACACGGGAAGAGTATCTTCGCTATTGGAGGAAACTATAGCAGAAGCCGTAAAGTTGTTGTAGCATACGACAAGCATCTCTATTTCATATCCAGAACTCGTCAAAATGTACTTTTCTGTACACGCAAGCTTTAAATATGCCAAGTGGGTCTATGTTCTAAGACTTAAACGTTGCGGGGCTCTGCACAGTGAGGTGTTATGTTTGGCGGCAGGCCGCAGATCACCGGAGACAGAGACTTAGGCGTCTCTCAGCTGAGGGTTAAAAGGTTCCCGGTTGCCTGTTCACCCACTGAACTTTTCCTGAGGATCCATGAACACTGCGAGCATGCGTATCTCTTGGAGTCCATGGAGGGGCCGAGAAGGCTGGCCCAATTCTCCTTCATCGGATGCATGCCGAGGCTAGTGATAACAGCAAAGGATGGCAAGGTAACGCTGCGAAACATGGAATCCAACGAAAAAGTTCAAGTCGAAGCTGACAACCCCCTCGACGTTGTAGAGAAGGTTCTTGGAAGAAAAGTCCGCCATGAAGGGTTCAGGTTTGTGGGCGGAGCTGTGGGATATGTCTCCTATGATGCTGTACGTTACTGGGAGAAGATTCCCAACTTCGCTGTGGATGACCTGAAGTTTCCAGACCTTCAGATGGGAGTGTACGATGACGGCGTCGTATTCGATCACATAGGCGGAGAGACCTACTACTCTTTCAGGGATGAAGACCGGTCTGATGAACTGGTCAAACTGGCAAAAGAACCGTGTGACCCTGGAGATTTGTCCTTCACCGACCCCAAGGTCAACATCCCGAAGGGCCGGTACGAGGAACTGGTTGAGAAGGCTAAGGATTACATTGGGTCAGGCGACATCTTCCAAGTCGTCTTATCCAAAAGACACAGCCTCAAGGTCAAGGGAGACCTAACCAAAATTTACCTAGCCCTCCGAAAGATCAACCCCTCCCCCTACATGTACTTCCTGAAGATGGGAGAACAGAGAATCGTCGGGTCCAGCCCCGAGATGCTCGTGAGGGTTGACGGAAGCACCGTAGAGACGTTCCCCATCGCCGGCACAAGACCCAGAGTGGAAGACCCAGCCGAAAACAGGGCTTTAGAAAAGGACCTCCTGTCAGACCCGAAGGAACGAGCCGAACACATAATGCTTGTGGACCTGGCCAGAAACGACATAGGTAGGGTTTCAAGGTTTGGAAGCGTCCACGTCCCAGAGTTCATGAAGGTCCACCAGTACAGCCACGTTCAGCACATGGTTTCAAGGGTGACGGGTGAACTCAGAAGGGACTGCGACTGCTACGACACCTTGAGCGCGGTCTTTCCAGCCGGAACCGTCTCCGGAGCCCCCAAGGTTAGAGCCATGGAGATCATTGAGGAATCTGAACCGACGAGGAGGGGCCCCTACGCAGGCGCCGTCGGCTACTTCTCCTACAACGGAAACGCGGACTTCGCCATCACCATAAGGACTCTCGTGGCAGATGGGGAAAGGTGCTATATTCAGGCTGGAGGGGGAATCGTGGCAGACTCGGTACCTGAAAGGGAATGGTTCGAAACTGAATATAAGGCTAGGGTCCTGATGAAGGCCTTAGAGCTTTCGGAGGGTAGACAGTGAGGGTTCTCGTCATCGACAACTACGACTCCTTCGTCTACAACCTAGTTCAGTACATAGGAGAACTCGGAGCGAAACCCCTCGTCTACAGAAACGATGAGATAGCCCTAAAACGGGCGATGAAACTCCGTCCGGACAGGATAATCATCTCTCCAGGCCCCGGCACACCAGAAGACACGCGGTACTTCGGCGTCTGCTCCGAGATTCTACAGAAAATGAGCGTTAGAACTCCCACTTTAGGCGTCTGCTTAGGACATCAGGGCATCATCTCCACCTTCGGAGGGAAAATCATCCGCGCCAAAAGGCTGATGCATGGAAAAACGAGCCTGATAAGGCATGACGGTAGGAGGGTCTTTAAAGGGGTGGAGAATCCCTTCGAGGCCACCAGATACCACTCTCTGGTTGGAGACAGAGGAGCGATGCCTCCATGCTTAGAAGTAACGGCTGAGGCGGTTGATGATGGTGAGATTATGGGTGTTCGACACGTCGAATATTCCATTGAGGGGGTTCAGTTCCACCCTGAATCGATACTCACAACCAGCGGAAAGAGAATCATAAAAAACTTTCTCGAAGGCAGGTGAAGGCCGTGATAAAGGAAGGCATACAGAAGCTGATTGAAGGCGCAGATTTGACTGGGCAAGAAGCAGGGGAGATCATGAAGGAGATCATGTCCGGCAAGGCTACGGACGCTCAGATCGGCGCCTTCTTGACGGCTCTAAGACTGAAGGGGGAGACTATCCAAGAGATCACAGCCTTCGCAACCGCGATGAGGGAGTTCTGCTGCAGGATTCATCCGAAGGTTCACGGCCGCCTCGTAGACACGTGCGGAACTGGAGGAGACAAAGTGAAGACCTTCAACGTAAGCACCGCGTCAGCCTTCGTTGTTGCAGGCGCAGGAATCGCAGTTGCGAAGCACGGCAACCGATCGGTCACCAGCAAATGCGGAAGCGCCGACGTACTGGAGAGGCTGGGCCTCAACCTCAACTTGGAGCCTAAAGCCGTTGAAAGGGTCATCGAAGAAGTCGGCATAGGATTCATGTTTGCCCCGAAGTTCCATCCGGCCATGAAGTATGCAATCGGCCCCCGAAGGGAGATAGGCATCCGAACGGTCTTCAACATTCTTGGGCCCTTGACGAATCCGGCGGGCGCCAAAGCCCAACTGCTCGGAGTATACAGCGAAGAGTGGCTGAAGCCTTTAGCTTATGCCTTAAAGGAGCTGGGCAGCGAAGAGGCCATGGTCGTCCACGGCGTAGACGGATTGGATGAGGTCTCCACCATCGGCAGAACCTCAATAGCGTGGCTCAGGGACGGAGAAGTGTCCATAATGGAAATAACGCCCAGAGACTTCGGTTTCAAGGTGGCCAAACTTGAGGAGATAAGCGGAACCACACCTGAAGAGAGCGCCGAGCTCACATTCAAACTACTAAACAACGCCCTGAAGCCCCGAGACCCGAAAAGAGACATAGTCCTCCTCAACGCAGCAGCCGGCATACTCGTCGGCGGCAAAGCGGACGACTTAGCCGGTGGAATCGAGTTGGCAGCCGAGTCCATGAAGAGCGGAGCCGCCTACAAGAAACTGAGGATGATGATAAAGGCTTCCGGCGGAGAGTTGACAAAGCTTGAGGAGATGGAGAGAAAATATGCCTGATTACCTTGATGTCTTGGCTGAGGACGCCGTGAAGTCGATTGAAGATGGATATTACGAGACAGCCTTAGAAGCCCCTGCTTTACCTGCAAGCTTGAGAGAAGCCATTCTAAGATCTGAGAGAGCCCCGATCATCTCTGAGATAAAGTTTGCTTCGCCATCCATGGGCATCCTGAGGAAGAACTGCGACTTGAAAAGGATTGCTAGAGAGATGGAGGGGGGAGGTGCTGTTGGAATATCGGTTCTGACGGAGCCGAGACACTTCAAGGGGCACATTAAATCCGTAACAGAAGTTCGAGGCCAAGTAAGGGTTCCAATCCTCATGAAGGACATAATCTTAAGTCCCGTGCAGATAGAGGCTGCCTCTAAAATCGGGGCGAACGCCGTCTTACTGATACAAACGCTCTTTGAGAGGGGTTACTGCGAAAAAGACTTTCAATATATGATTGAGTATTCCCATTTGAGGGGGCTGGAGGTGCTTTTAGAGGTGCATACGGAAGATGAGTTTCTCTCGGCATTGAAGACCGATGCTGACATGATCGGTATAAACAACCGTGACTTAAAGACGTTCAAAGTGGACCTTGGAGTGACGAAGCGCATCTTGACGAAGCACCACGCTGAGGGAAGGGTGATCGTGAGTGAAAGCGGCATAAACGGCCCTGAAGACATCCATTTCCTGCGGGAGTGCGGTGTCCAAGCCTTCCTTGTAGGAACTGCCATCATGAAAGCCAACGACGTTAAGGAGAAGGTTAAAGAGTTGGTGGAGGCCTTATGAGCCGAGTTCGCGTTAAGGTCTGCGGAATAACATCCCTTAAGGACCTCCGGATGGTCGTTGAGGCTGGAGCGGATGCCGTAGGATTCGTTGTAAACGTGGCTGAGTCTCCGAGAAACCTGCCCATAGACGAAGCCGAGAAGTTGATAAAGTCCACCCCCATATTTGTCGAAACCGTCGTCGTCACGGTTCCCGAAAACCTCAGACATTTAGAAAAGATCCACGAGAAGTTGAAGCCCGACATCATCCAAGTTCACGGCTTAAGCCATCCTTACAAAGAGATTCGAAAGAGACTACCCGCCGCACGTCTGATAGGTGCCGTTCAAGCGAAACCCGACCTCGCAGTTGACGATGCCGTAGAAGCGATGAAGGCGTTCGACGCAGTTCTTCTGGACTCTCCCGTTTCGGGCAAGCATGGAGGAACGGGCAGAACCCACGACTGGACGCTCAGTAGACGCGTCAGAGAGGCCATATACCCGACGCCGCTGATCCTTGCAGGGGGGCTGAAGCCAGAAAACGTTAAAGAAGCGATACGTGTGGTTAAGCCCTACGCTGTCGATGTCTCCAGTGGTGTTGAGTTGCATCCGGGAGTGAAAGACCGGAATAGGGTCTTAGAGTTTGTGGAAAATGTTAAGGAAGTTGAAGTATGACGGAGTTGAAGAAGTACCCCGTAAAAGGTAAGTATGGAAAGTATGGCGGCGAGTTCGTTCCGGAAACCCTTATGGCTGCAGTTAAGGAACTTGAGGAGGCATACGGAGAAGCCCGGAAGGATCCAGAATTTCGGAACCGATTGAACTATTACCTTTCAGAGTACGCTGGGAGACCCACACCCCTATACTATGCGGAGAACTTGACGGAGACCTTGGGCGGGGCGAAGATATACCTTAAACGGGAGGACTTACCCCACGGTGGAGCCCACAAGATAAACAACACCTTGGGGCAGGCGTTACTTGCAGAGAGGATGGGTAAGAGGAGGGTCATTGCTGAGACCGGTGCTGGGCAGCATGGGGTTGCCACTGCGATAGCTTGCGCTGCTTTGGGGTTGAAGGCTGAGGTCTATATGGGGTCTGAGGATATGGAGCGGCAGAGGCTTAACGTCTTCAGGATGAGGTTGTTGGGCGCAGAGGTTCATCGGGTCGAGTCTGGATCAAAGACTTTGAAGGACGCCATCAACGAAGCCTTAAGGGACTGGGTCACAAACGTCCAAGACACCTACTACCTGATAGGCTCAGTAGTCGGCCCTCACCCCTACCCAATGATCGTCAGAGACTTCCAGAGCATCATAGGACATGAGCTTAAGGAACAGATACTAAAGAAGGAAGGTAGGCTTCCGGACGCCCTCATCGCATGCGTAGGAGGCGGAAGCAACGCCATAGGCACGTTTCATCCTTTTCTAGACGATGAGGAGGTGGCACTCTACGGCGTTGAGGCTGCAGGTGAAGGTCTCAGTTCAGGCAAGCACGCGGCTTCACTGGTCGGAGGAGCAGAAGGCGTCTTCCATGGCATGTTAACCTATCTTCTCCAAGATGAGGACGGCCAGATACTGGGTACTCACAGCATCTCAGCGGGGCTAGATTACCCCGGGGTTGGGCCTGAACACTCCTTCCTGAAGAGTGCTGGAAGGGCTCGATACGCCGCTGTAACAGACGAAGAAGCCGTAAACGCCTTTCTCGAGTTATCAAGGAAAGAGGGGATCGCCCCAGCTCTGGAACCAGCCCACGCCCTCGCCTACGCCATGAAACTAGCTAAGACCCTGCAAAAGGATAAGATAATTGTGGTCACTCTTTCCGGGAGGGGAGATAAAGACGTGGAAGTGGTCGCCAAGTACTTGGGGACGAGAATATGAGGGAGATAGCAAAAACATTTTCAACATTGGAAAAGCGGGGTGAAGGCGGCCTTATAGCCTACGTCACAGCCGGCGACCCTGAACCAAAGTTTACTCCTAGAATCGTTGAGGCGTTGGTTAATGGGGGAGCCGACATCGTTGAGCTTGGAATCCCCTTCTCAGACCCTATAGCCGACGGCCCAACAATCCAAGCGGCCTCTGTTAGGGCGTTGAAGGCTGGGACAACCCCGAAGAAAGTGCTCAAGACAGCTGAGGAAATCAGGGAAAGAACTAGAGTTCCCCTCGTAATATTGACTTATTATAACCCAATCTTCAGGATGGGCCAGAGAAACTTCTTCGAGTACGCGAAGACCTGCGGGGTTAACGGGATCATCGTTCCAGACCTTCCCGTTGAAGAGGCCGACGAGTATAAGCGGTTTGCTGAGACTTACGAGGTAGATACGATATTTCTTGCAGCCCCCTCCACCTCAAAGGAGCGACTGAAAAAAATTGTGGAGTACACGTCCGGCTTCCTCTATCTGGTCTCCGTCTTCGGGGTGACCGGGGCCAGAGAGAAGGTTCAAGACCTCACCATAAGGCTGATCAGAGAAACACTTCAAACCACGCAGGGAAAAGTACCCCTGGCCGTAGGCTTCGGCATCTCAAAGCCGGAACACGTAAGAGCAATCATACAAAATGGAGCAGACGCAGCCATAGTAGGAAGCGGATTCGTAAAAATCATCAACGAAAAACACAACAAAAAGGAAGAAATGCTCCAAGACCTCAAAGAGTATGCCCTCAAGCTGAAGAAAGCCACCATGAACAAAAACGCACACGCAATGAGAGGCGGCTCATAAATTCGTTGTGCGTGCGCTTGGAAAAAGTTATATGGCGAATGAATTATACTGTTTTTCAGGGTCTCAAAGTGAAGATTCTTATTAGAAGGCATCCAAAGAAGGAGTGGAAACACTTGAGACAGACAAAATATTCTAAAGAAGAGGATTTGAAAGACATATTACTCCGCGACCCGACAGTGTTTCCTACAGGCGATATTTTTCCGGATGTCGAACCTGCTCCGATACAGCTGATGCTTAAGGAAGTTTACCTTCCAGATTCTGGAAGTGTGGATCTTCTCGGAATTGATACTAACGGAAGCATCTATATTTTGGAGACAAAACTCGCTCGTAATCCTGAGGTTAGAAGAGGAGTTATTGGACAGGTCTTGGAATACGCTGCTTTTCTTAAAGGTCAGAGTATTAATTGGTTAGAAGAGATTGTGGTAAAGCAGACCAAAGGCAATTTGGAACAAAATTTTATGGACGTAACTGATTGGGACATGGGAAGTTTCATGCAGAACTTGCAAGACAACTTGGAAGGTGGAACTTTCAGGATGTTTATAGTTGTTGATGAAGGGAATCCTACATTACAAAAAACAATCAACTTTATTAATGACAATACTAAGGCTGGAATGGAAATTCATGCTTTGGAATTGAGATATTTCAAAGACAAAGAAGGAACTGAAATACTTGTGCCTCATGTTTATGCGGCAAAAAAACCCGTAACCCCACCACGAGGACCTTGGCCCCCAGAAAAATTCTTCGAAGAAGCCGATAAATATATCCCAGATGAAAAAACACGGCAAACGCTAAGAGACCTTTTTGAATTTAGCAACCAAATAGGCAAGGTTGAATTTGGATCAGGAAGAAGCATCGGCACCTTCAGCCTTAGTTTGAAATACAAAGATTCATGGGAGAAAGTGTTTTTTATTTCCTACAAATCACAATTCACATGGTTTCCATTCCAACAAATGGTTCGACACGGCATAAACAGGGAACTGGTTTTGAGTTATATAGAAGAACTAAAATCCCTAGGATTTGAACTCGACGAAGAGAGTATTGAGCGTACCCCCACATTCGACATTAGTCTTTTAAATGATGAGGAGCGGTTTAACAGCTTCAAGAAATATTGCATAGCGCTCAAGGATAAGCTGCTTTCACAATAATGTTCAATCGTAGCAACGAGCAAATAAGACCCATACAGAGACTATAATGCGCGCGCACGCCTGAATTAGTTTTATCAACGATAAATCTGTACATTTATGGAGGAGAGGGGAGGCTGGGAGTTTAGATGTTACTAAACATGACTCTTCAGCGAAGAGAGGAAAACCCGAAATCGGACGCCTTTTCCAAAAAAGAAGCTGAAAAACAAGGATGACCCCCCTCAAAATTTGGAGAGAGATTAAAAAAGAAAAACTGAGGGCTTTGCTACAAGCTCCTTTTAAAGAAAGGAGCTTGAAAACACAAATGAAAAAACGGAGATGTTACCTTTCATGACTACTCAAACCATAACTACATCTTACATAAAACCCATAAATAAAAAGAGGAGAGGCTCATCTTGGCTTGTTGGGAAATCCTGCGTGTTTGGGGTTTTTCTTCACTTTAAGGAGGCGTTGACATGAAATTGGTCGTGGCTTCAACAAAGGACACCGCAAGCGTGAACATCGCTCAACAAATCTTGAGCCACCACGACTTCGAAGAACTAGACGAGGTGTTCCACAAAAAACCGATTTACTCAAAGAAAATTCAAGACCGTGAAGTCAAGCTCATCTTCATCAAGGAGGAACCTATCCACGCACAGTACATCACCGAATTCTTCCAACCCGAACTCATCATCTTCGCATCCAGACACAGCAGCACAAGCGGAACCCCAACACTCTCAGTCCACACCCCAGGCAACCTAACAGAAACGACACTCGGAGGAAAACCCAGAAAAGTCTCCACCTCACCAGCCAGCGCCATGAAGGAAGCCCTCCTTAAAATGGCAAAGATGAAGGAAGAGATGAAACTGGACTACCAAGTCAGTTATGAAGCTACACACCACGGACCTTCTCTGGACACACCAACAATGTTCGTGGAGTTAGGCAGCTCGCCGAAACAGTGGAAAGACCTGAGGGCGGCTGAAGCCGTAGCCCACGCCGCCATGGCCGCCGTCTCCAAACGGTCAAGGTACTCAGCGGTGTTAGGCATTGGTGGTCCACACTACAACCTTAAATTCACGAGGATGGCTCTCGACACTCAAAGGGCCTTTGGGCACATGATTCCGAAATATGCCATTCCGCAGATGGACGGTGAGATGATAAGGCAATGCGTAGAAAGAACTGTAGAGAAGGTTGAGTCAGCAGTTCTCGACTGGAAGGGAGTCAGAGGCGCAGATAAAGGCATGTTGATGACGGTGCTGAGCCAACTTGGGTTGTCAACAGAAAAGACCTGACAATATTCTTAAGCCACCCAGCCAAAAGCTTAAAGAGTGGAGGGGTTCACAGTTTTGTGCGAGCAGAATTGGGACTGGCATCGTTCCTTAGGTCGTGTTCAAAGCTGCTGAAACTGGCTAAAAAGCCTGGAAGGAGCGAGCTCTGGCTCTCAATAAAGATCTGCTTCCTCGGGATCGCGGCCATCGGGGCAATCGCATACATTATTAAATTCGTATCCTCGGCGCTGCAAGGTTTCACTTGACAATGGGAGGGAGGGACATGGAGGGTGAGAGGAGGGCTTCCACCGCGATCTTTGCCGTGCGTACCACGGCGGGACAGGAGAGGAACGTGGCAAACCTGATCGCGGTCAGGGTTGAAAACAGCAAACTGCCGATAAGGGCCATTCTGGTGCCGGAGGCTCTGAGGGGCTACCTCTTCATCGAGGCCGAAGGGCCTCACTTCGTGGAGGAGGCGATATCGGGAATAAAGCACGCCAAGTCCAGGGTTCCGGGGGTCGTGAGCTTCCAGGAGGTGGAGAGGTATCTTGTCATAAAGCCGGTCATCGAGGAGCTGGATGTGGATGACCTCATCGAGATCGTGGGGGGTCCCTTCAAGGGGATGCGGGCGAAGATTAACCGGGTGGACAGGACGAAGGAGGAGGTGACTCTGGAGTTGCTGGAGGCCACCTTCACTCTGCCCATCACTGTTCATGCTGATTACGTGAAGTTGGTTGAGAAGGCGAGAAAGGAAAGCTAGATCGGTGACTTTAGGAATCTACCGCCAATTAAGAGCGATTTGTGAAACTTCAGGAGCGGCGCAGGTTCTCTTGCATGCAACTGTGGGGTGCCGTCACCTAAGACACGGCAACATTTTTTAGAGGGGAAGGTTATGGTAGGTTGCGGCTGAGGTTATGGTGGTGTGGTTCATGTTTGACCGTGAGCGTGAGGACCGTTCGGTTTTTGGCAGGCGGAGAGAGGAGGTTAGCGTCGGAGAGGTTTTGACGGTTAGGACCTTTGAGGGGAAGGACGGTGGTGTTATCGGCCGTCTCCAGGATGGGAGGGTGATCCTGTTCAACAAGGACAGCGTTTTCTTCGATCAGTTGGGTTCTCACCAAGTGGTGGAGGCTAAGGTCAGCTACGTGGCGCGGAATTACGTGATTGTGGATCCCTTGTCTCCACCCAAGACTGGAGTGGACGCTTTGAAGGCGAACTTGAAGGCTTTGACGGAGTCTGAGGATTGGGAGCATGCGGTTCTCGCTGAGGCGCTTCTGCACATCATGGAACTGTTGGAGAAGCTCCACGAAGAAGAAACATGAGAAAACAGTAAACACATCCTTTTCGGTCTTTTTTTTATCTTTTTTCTGTGCTCCCGGAGAGGGGGGTCTATGATATTTGATGGCAGGAGCTGACAGTGGCTGACAAGGGGCTCATGGGGTCTGCCTCCACTTGTGTATTTGTGAGCAGGGAGCGTAGGGGGGTCTATGATCAAGCCTACTCAGTCCTAGTCAGTCGCATCATTGAGGGGCTTCGTGATTCTGCGGTTCTGCAAGGGCGTAAAAACAGGTTTTCAATATGTGTACTCAAAGACCTAAAATTCCCTCCTTTTTCTCAAGACACTGAATAATCAGATCGCCTTCAGCATTATTTTCTATTTTTGTTTCAAAGAACTTTCGATTAATGAGATTTCTTCTGGAGTTAAGCCATATAATTCGTAAACTTTGGCATCTATGGCGTTGTCAGTTTGCTGGATTTCTTTTTCGAGCCGTTCCTTTTCCTCAACGGCCTTCAAAAACTCTTTCATTATCTTTTCAATAATTTGATTGTTTTTCTCTGGGTTTTTATCAAAAAATGGGATGGACGCCTTCAAAATTATGGAGAGGATATTCCCTGTTCCCCAACGCTTCTTGTAACCTTGAAAGACATGGAGCAGGAACTTTCTAAAAGATGCCTCCTCAAACTTACATCTCAAAACTGGAGTATCAGTGAATTCTTCTTTTGTTCTGTCCGTTGTGGTAAAGTAATCTGCCTTAAATGTCAGCCAAAAGTTTTGTTCCTCTATCTTAATTCGTTTGATGGTTCCCTTGCTTGTGTTATCTATAACTTCCTTGCTCTCCATTGATAACTTATCATAATATTTTCTGAAATTCATATAACCCAATATAGGTTCGGTGAGGTATTTTTTAAAGTCGATCATTATCCTTTTATTTCTTCTTACGAGATCAATCATCTTAGGGACAAGCTCTGTAATTTCGTCATGAATCTTTATCTCATTAGGAGATGCTGGAACTCGTAAAGGATATCTAGAAATATGTCCCGCGAGATATTGGAACCTACGTCTCATAATTCCATAACTTGTTCGTGCTTTTCCGTCTACTGCTTTCGCCGTATTTTTATGATAGAAATTCATTAATTTGGAATTTAAAATCCCAAGAACGTATTTTAAATCGATTGGGCAGTTATCTTTAGCAACGATGTAATACATATCGGTTGTGCAAATATAACCATCTTCTCCCTTTATCAAAGCAAATCTATTTTCAGGTGCAACGAAAGGGGTCATCAGTCTATCTTTCTTCGATAACATTACATTTAAGCCACCCAAATACCTCAAGGTATACCAAGGCGCATCTCTTAAGAAGTGGCGTTTTTCTAACAAGGGCTTATATCTCTGCAAATGTTCTTCTATGTTCGGGTATTCACTGATATCAATGTCATCAGTAGTCATTATTACGTACCTTCCGCCATGTTCAAAGCAATATCTCCTCACATTCTGGTTCTTTAAAAGTGGTCTGAGTAGAGCGTGCTCAAGTCTATTTCTCCGAATAGTTTCTTCCGTTACAGTAAATACTTCTTCTCCTTCACTCAATGGAGGTTGAAAAATAATCTGTTCTTCCATTGCTTTTCTGATATGATCCCCGCTCACCCGGTCCATCCCGGTATCAATTCCCTTGTATGCCTCAAGCATTTCACTAAGAGGAGCCCCCATTTCCTCTATCTTACGAATAACAGATCCAATATCTTTTGGAAGCAATATCCACAATTGTGGGTTCAATCTACTTTGAGGAACATTAAAGATTGAAATATGTTTATCACTGTAGACATTTTCTTCCAAGTGCGACTCAATATACTGAAGAAGGGACAATATATCATTATTCCAGTCAAAAACTTTGACAACTTTGATTTTATTTCTTTCACGTTCTTCTCTGTTCTCACACTTCTCTAAAATAACTATCGCTGTATTTATTGACGAACCCTTAAAAATTCTCACCTTACTTCCAAAATCAATCAATACTCTAATTTTAGTTCTATTTTGGATAAATCGTCTAAAACGTTCCGCTAATGTGCCCTCAATGAAGTATCTTGAGGAAATGAATCCCAGTAATCCATGGGGTCTAAGTAATTCAATGCCTCTAGCATAGAAAAAGTAGTGAATATCGCTATCGCTAGTAAATATTTCATTAAAGATGTTTTGAAGATATTTTTTCATTTCGTCATCTTTCATTAAATGTACACTGTAATAGGGCGGATTAGCCACAATGACGTCGAAACCTCCTTGTTCGAAAATTTCAGGGAATTCATTGTGCCAATTAAACGGTTTTCTTTCTTGCGATTTTTTAAAAAAAATCTCTAATTCACTGTTTAACCCAGAAATCAAAGAGTTTCCACATTTTATGTGGTCGCCCATGAAAGGAAGTTTTTCCTTGGATTTAACGGCCTTTAAACTAAGATTAAGCATCGTTATTTCAACTGCTTGTGGGTCAAGGTCAACTCCGTAAAGGTTGTTGGTTAGTATTTTCTCTTCAATATTCGGTACTGCATGGAGATGGGCGTCAAGAGTGTTAGGAGTAGCCGCTAGCTGGTTGATTTTGTTATAGCGATCATACCATTCTTTTATCATGTCAAAAGCTTTTATTAGAAAGGAGCCAGAGCCACAAGCTGGATCAAGCACCTTTATTTTCGACACATCTTCAACAGTTTCGCACTCCTTTAACAGTTTGCCTGAAGTATTCCTGACAATGTAATCGACTACGTATTCAGGAGTGTAGTAAATTCCATGCTTTTTGCGAACAGTAGGGTCTTCAACTAAAGTGAGTTCGTCCTCTTTGAGTATTCCTTCCTTTTCTTTGATTATCGTGCCAATGTATAACTCATAGGCGTTACCCAAAACGTCAACCGGGATTAGATCAAAATTGTAATTATACAATAGTATCAGAACAGCCTCTAAAACTTCATTTTCAACTCGTAAATCTTCACAAAGATGTGGTGCAAAAAGTTTTCCATTATATACCGCGTCAAAGTCTCTAAAGATATTCTTTAAATCCATCATGAACGTTCTGACAGTTTTGTCGATCGCAATTTTCTGCCAAACTGAGAACTGAGTCCATAGACTTTCGGCTGGAATTATTAACCTATCTTCGCAACTTCTGATAAACATGAGTCTGTCTAAAATTTTCTGAGTTGCCTCATTTAACTCATCTTTTGAAAGCTGAGGATGATTCTTGCGTACATTTGACACAAGTAATCTGCGACAATATACCAAATCCTTCAGAAGTTCTTCATCAATCTCCCTTCTTAATCTTCTCTTTTCGTAAGTGTCAAGAAGACCAGAAACAACGCTTTCCTTAGAAAGAAGCCATAACTTCTCAAATTTCGTCAAGTATTCATGATATTTTAACTTAAAAATTAAGCCCTCTTCAGGCTTTTTTACCCTTGAATAATAGAGTCTTATTTCTTCGAAATTGGTCAGAACTGCCCAGTCGGCTCTTGACTGCCATGCGTAATCGATTGCCATCTGTGGAAAACTCTTAATCTTACCGCCGACACGTCTCGATCCATCTAAATCTTCTTCAAACTTCTTTAACTCCAAAAATATCTTGGAAGTGCCACCGATGTTTAATAGCGAATAATCCGCAATGCCAGTTAGCGTTCTTCTCTGCTCCTTGACGTCCTCTATCTTTGTGATGTCCCAACCCAGCGCACTTAAAAGCGGAAGTATAAACTTAGATCCTACATCAGCCTCACTGTATCGAGACTTTTTCCCCTCATACACAATAGAATCATAGCTGTCCATTAGTTGCTGAATCTTTTCTCTAGCCCCACGGTCCTTCTCCATTAACTACATCCACCAACAGTTTAATGCTCATTTAGTCTGTAATATTTTTTATCCTTTTTCTCTCCTTTCTGTGCTCCGAGGTGCTCCGAGGGAGGGGTCTATGATCAAGCCTACTCAGTCCTAGTCAGGCGCATCATGTTTCACTTTCAGGAGGGATGGACACGTTATGGTTTCAGGAATCAAAAACCTACTGTCGTGCCTAAAACAAACATTTCAATAAAGGTCAAGGCTATGAAGACCACGAAAACGAGTATCGCCCTACTTTCCTTCGCCTTGTAAAGGGTCATGGGGCCAAGGTAGAACTGCATTGCGAAGGAGTAGAAGCCGGCAAAGAGGGAAACGTAGGGCAGGAATCCGCCGAGTAGACACGGTCCTACGCCATAGCATGCCGCTTTCCAAGCGTTCAGGACAGGTCCACGTCCGCCTATGAGCCTGTAGATCGCATGTAGGAGCAACGTCAAGAAAAGGAGGATCGGGATGGCGAAGGCAAATATTAAAACTGCCTCGATCAGGTATGCATAGGCTCCGTAAAGGTCAGACAAGCCATCCTTCACAAGGTTGTACGCCACGATCTGCGCTTGATAAGATGAAGACCAATCTGAACTTTCTATGCCAAAATAATTGACGACAGGTGTGACGACTGAAATGAACAAGGTTACCCACAGAAAGAAAACGAAAGCACGTTTCCAGTCCTCAGCCCGCACACTATCGAAAAATTCGCCAGGATCAGCCAACAGCCTTGCCAGCTGCTCCACCATTCTAAACATGCAGCCTTCACGAATCAAAAGTCCTAAGCATCCACATATAAGCTTTCAATGCCATATTTACGTGCGCGTATATGGAGCCTTTGAGGGATAATTTCGGCGGTTTGTCACGTCATCTCCGGCGTGGCTCGCGGTTTGGTGACACAATACTGCGCACGATACTTCGGTTACACAATACTTATATTTTCTAAAAATTTGGTTCCGAAGGTCTAGAAGGAAGCTTCTCAAATTATTTAAATCGAACATGTCAATTCTGTGAGCATAATCTGCTCGGAGGATGCCGTTGGTGATCGATGAGGTTCTGGGGCTGCTGGAGGCGGAGTGGTGTGATCTCAGGGAGATCTCTGAGAGGCTCGGATTGACCGAATCTGAGGTTAAGATGATCCTAAGCTTCTTGGTGAAGTATGACTTCGCCAGGCTGGACGAGGATCGACGGAGGGCGAAGCTTTCCCCTTCACTCCTCGAATTTCTTGAGAGGGTCAGAAAAGTTGAGGAAGGGAAGACATAGATTGGAACGCCTTCCCCTTTCTGTTGAATTTTAGGCCCAACCCTACTATATGATCTTGCTGAGTAAGGCCTAACTTCCCTCAGGGACAGCACCAAACCGACAGAGGAAAAGCCTGAGGAACTCAGAAATGGCCCCTAGGCCGATGATTCCCGTTCCATAAAATCGTCCGGCCGACAATGTTTAAATACCCTTTCACAGCCGTTTAGCTGGAAACGTTACCCGTGCCCCCGGAGAGATAAACGTGAGCGAAAGAAAGATCGTTGAGGCGCTAGTCAGCGGTGGAAAGGCCACCGCCGGGCCGCCCCTGGGACCCTCCTTGGGCCCCCTAGGCGTCAACGTCCTCGCCATCGTCAACAAGATCAACGAGGCGACGAAAAGCTACGCCGGCATGAAAGTTCCGGTCACCGTAGCCGTGGACCCGGAGACTAAGGAGTTCGAGGTCACCGTCGGCACACCCACCACCTCCGCCCTCATCGTCAGCGAGCTGGGAGTTGAGAAGGGGTCGGGCACTCCGAGCACCGAAAAAGTCGGGAACCTGTCCGTAGCCCAAGTGATAAAGATAGCCGAGGTCAAGCGTGCAGGGCTTCTGGCGAGGAACCTGAAGGCCGCGGTGAAGGAGGTCTTGGGGAGCTGCGTCAGCATGGGAGTCTCGGTGGAGGGAAAGGACCCCAGGGAGGTTCAGAGGGAGGTTGACGAGGGAAGGCACGACGAACTTCTGGAGAAAAAGGCCGAATAACCTTTTTATAACCGCCTTTACACGTCTCTGAGGCGAGGTTCAAGGATGCCGCTGGATGCCCAGAGCCTCCTACAGGCCATAAAGGAAGCGAAAGAGAAGGCAGGAAAGAGGAAATTCGTCCAGTCCATAGAGCTCATCATAAACCTCAGGGACGTAGACCCCAAGAAGTCCGAGGACCGATTTCAGGAAATCGTTGGACTACCCAGCCCGCCAGGAAAGGGAAACAAGGTATGCGTCATAGCCACGGGCGAGATGGCCCTCAAGGCCAAGAGGGCGGGCGCGGACTTGGTCATCGAGAAAAGTGAACTTGAAGCCGTGGCCGGCGACAAGAAGAGGCAGAAGGAGCTGGCGCGGACCTACGACTTCTTCATCGCGGAGGCCCCCCTGATGCCCATCATAGGGAGGACCCTGGGCGCCACCCTTGGGCCCAAGGGAAAGATGCCGACCCCTGTGCACCCCACCGCCGACATAAAGGGACAGATAGAGGCCCGCCGGAAAACGGTGCTGGTGAAACTCCGGGGTCAGCCCGTCCTCCAGTGCCGCGTCGGAGATGAAAAAATGTCCGACGAGGAGATAGCCGAGAACGTTCAGGCGACGATGAGGAGGGTGGAGGGGAGGCTTAAGAGGGGGATTAGGAACATAAGGTCGGTCTACCTGAAGGCCACCATGGGTCCACCGGTCAAGGTGCAGGTGTAGGAAAGAGAAATGCCGCCGAGTAGAAGAGTATCCGAGAAAGCCAAGGAAGTGGAGGAGATACGAAACCTCATCCACCAATACAGAGTTCTCGGAATGGCGAGCCTACAGAAGGTGAGGGCAACTCAGCTCCAAGAGCTGAGAAGGAAGCTGAAGGACACCGCCCTCCTCCGCGTGACAAAGAACACCGTGATGAGGTGGGCCATCGACCAGTGCGGGGACAAACCCGGCCTTAAGGAGTTTATGGAACACCTAAGCGGGACCAGCATCTTCCTCTTCACCAACCTTAACCCCTTCAGGCTCGTGCTTCTCCTCCAAAAGAGCAGGGTGAAGACCGTTGCGAGGGCTGGAGATGTCGCAGCACAGGACGTGAAAGTCCCAGCTGGAAACACTGGGCTGCCCCCAGGCCGCATCATCAGCCAACTGAACGCCGCCGGACTAGCCACGAGAATAGAGGCTGGAAGCGTCTGGATAACCCGTGAGACCATGGTGGCGAGAAAGGGCCAGGTTATAGACGAGACACTCGCCAGCGTGTTGTCCAAGCTCGGCATAAAGCCGGTGGAAACGGGGCTGACCATGAAGTTGGCCTACGACGACGGTACCCTCATAACCGAGGAGCAGATGCAGTTGGATCTGGAGGAGACTCGAAGGAGCCTCGAGGAGGCCCATGTCCACGCCTTCAACCTGTCGCTGAGCGCCGCCTACCCGCTACCGGAAAACATTGACTTCCTCCTTCAAAGGACACACCTGGAGGCGTACCGGCTGGCCATAAACGCAAGTGTCCTCAACCGCGAAACGGCGGCCGACCTCGTGAGGAAGGCCCACGTGGAGATGTTAAGTTTAAGTAGAAGAATAGCCATGACTAAGGAGGAGGCCGCACCAGTCGACCCGGTTCAGAAAGGTTGAAAAGGAAGACCGTGAAAAAGAGGGAAAGGGGGAAAGGTCGTGGAATACCTCTACGCCGCCATGCTCCTGCACAAGTCAGGGAAACCCATCAACGAGGAGAACGTCACCAAGGTGCTTGAAGCTGCGGGCTTCAACGCTGACTCTGTCAGGGTGAAGGCCCTCGTGGCCTCCCTCGCCGAAGTCAACATCGACGAGGCAATCAAAGCTCCACCGGCGCTCATGCCCGCGCCAGCTGCAGCCGCCCCGGCGCCAGTGACCGAGGAAAAACCGGCGGAAAAGAAGGAAGAGAAGAAGGAGAAGAAGGAAGAGGCAGCGCTGGAGGGCCTCGGCGCACTGTTCGGTTAACCCTTCGTTTCTCGCGCGACCGTACAGCAAGAAAAGCCCTTTGCCGCCTCCCATTTCGCACGGCCGTTAAACCCAACGGAAACGCCATGATTTAAATGCCTCTTCAGACTTAACCTTCTGAGGACGCTTAAGTTTCCCTTCTCACAGGAGGATGTGGGTTGAGGCGCTTTCCGGAGGGCGTGTATCACGTTCCCTTCTTCGATGAGCACGGCTACGTTCGGAAACGTTGCCCAAGGTGTGGTGAATATTTTTGGACTCAGAACCCGGATCAGAGGCTCTGTGGAGAGTCCACCCCAGAGGAATGCGCACCCTACACCTTCATTGGCAACCCGCCCACGCACAGGCGCTACAGCCTCCAAGAGATGCGGGAGCAGTTCCTTTCTTTCTTCGAAAAACATGGACATAAAAGAGTCAGTCCCTACCCCGTCGTGGCCAGGTGGAGGGACGACCTGTACTTCACCCACGCCAGCATCATCGACTTCCAACCGTACGTCACGGAGGGAATCATTCCCCCGCCGGCCAACCCCCTCGTGATCAGCCAGCCCTGCATCCGGCTTGTAGATGTGGACAACGTGGGACCCGCGTTCGGTCGACACCTCACCATCTTCGAGATGGGGGGACACCACGCCTTCAACTATCCAGACAAGGAGACTTACTGGAAGGACCAGACGGTCCGTTACCACCACGAGTTCGTCACAGAGGGGCTTGGAGTAAAATCCGAGGATGTAGTTTACAAGGAGGGCGTCTGGTCCGGAGGAGGAAACGGAGGCCCAGACGTGGAGACCATCATCCGCGGGCTGGAGGTTGCCACCCTGGTGTTCATGCAATTCAAGGTATTCGATAACCAATGGATTGAGCAGCCCATACGAACCGTGGACACTGGATATGGGATCGAACGGTACACTTGGCTGTCTCAGGGGTCCGTGAGCGGCTTCCACGCGGTGTACGGCCCCGTTTTGGACGAAATCCTGAAGATGGGGGGTGTGGGCGAAGTTAACAGTGAACTGTTGGAGAAGGTAGCCGCGCTTTCCGGCATAATGGTCCTAGGAAAAACAGTTGACCGAGGGGAGGCTCGGAAGAAGGTCGCCCAACAAGTCGGAATAAGCGTGGATGAGCTTGAAAAAACTCTGCTTCCGGTTGAGAACGTCTTCACCGTGGCAGACCACACCAAGTGCCTGGCGTTCATGCTCGCGGAGGGGGTTGTGCCCTCCAACGTGCGCGAAGGATACCTCACGAGGCTGATGCTCCGCCGAACCTACCGGTCCCTTAGAGCCCTCGGAATGGAGAATAGGCTGCTGGACATAGTTGACATGCAGATCGCCCTCTGGTCCCAGGACTTCCCCAGCTTGAAGGAGATGCGGGATGAAATACTGGAGATCCTCTCGGTAGAACAAGACAAGTTCAAGGAAACCCTTCAGAAGGGGAGGACGCTGGTGAAGAGGACAGCTCAAGAGTTGAAGGCAAAGGGCGCCTCCAGAATCCCGACGGAAACCCTCATAGAACTTTACGACTCCCACGGTCTGCCGCCGGAGATCGTTAGAGAGGCTGCTGAGAAGGAGGGGGTCCAAACAAGCGTACCCGAGAACTTCTACACCATAGTCGCCGAGAGGCACGTTCAGGCCCCTCATCCACTGGAAGCAGAGGCGGCGAAGGGCCTCCAAGAGAAGATTTCAGGCCTCCCCGATACACAAAGCCTCTACTACGAGGACCCGTACCTCTCTGAGTTTGAAGCCGAGGTCCTCCGGGTCATAGACGGGAAATACGTGGTCTTGGAGAAAACCGCCTTTTACCCTGAGGGAGGAGGCCAACCTGGAGATCACGGACACCTCAAATTTAATAAAAAACGCTCAAAGGTAGTCAATGTCCAAAAAATCGGAAACATCATCGCCCACATTGTGGAGGGGCCAGTCCCAAGGGAGGGACAGAAGATAAGAGGGGTTATTGACTGGGAGCGGAGGAGCAGCCTTATGAAACACCACACCGCCACCCACCTCCTCATGGGCGCGGCCAGACGCGTCCTCGGAGAACACGTCTGGCAGGCAGGAGCCCAAAAGGGCGCGGAGAGGTCCCGCCTCGACATCTCCCACTTCAAGCGATTGACGCTGGAGGAAATCCACAAGATTGAGAGGCTGGCCAACCAGGTGGTGACGAGAAATGTGCCGGTGGAGGTTTCCTTGATGCCCCGGGAGGAGGCGGAGGCGCGATATGGGTTCAGGCTGTACCAGGGGGGCGTTGTGCCGGGCCGCGAAATCCGTGTTGTAAAGATTGGGGACTGGGATGTGGAAGCCTGTGGGGGAACCCACTGCAGAACCACGGGAGAAGTTGGATTCATAAAGATCGTCCACACGGAACGGATCCAAGACGGCGTGGAGCGAATCGTCTTCGCCACTGGACTGGCAGCCCTGAAGCCCATGCAGGAGAACGACGAGCTACTCTGGAGGCTCTCAGAAGTCCTGGAGACCCCAAGGGAGAGACTCATGGAAGCCGCGGAGAGCATGGTCGGCGACCTGAAGGAGGCTCGTCGTAGGGAGAGGGACCTCCTCAAGGAGATCGCCCTCTGGGAGAGCGCGAAGCTGAAGGGGAAGCGTCCGAGGGAGATGGAAGTTGAGGATGTTGGGGGAGTGAGGTTGGTGAAGAGGGGGTTTGAACCGGTGGACATTGACCGCATGATAAGGACGGCCAACGAGTTGGTGAAGGGAGAACCGAAGGCCGTCGCCGTCTTCTACGGAACCGCTGGCAAGAATGCAAGAATCGTGGTGATGGCTGGGAATGAAGCGGTGAGGCGCGGTGTAGACGCCCGGGAGATCGCTGGAGAAGCGGCAACTCTGCTGGGAGGAGGGGGAAGCGGTAAGCCTAACTTCGCCCAGGGGGGTGGGACCTTGGTTGAAAAGATGCCGGAGGCGTTACGGAAGGCTGAGGAAACCGTGAGAAAGCAGGTAGGAGGGCGGAGCTGATGGCCGTTGAGTGGAAGAGGATTGAGGAGAAGTGGCAGAAGGCGTGGGAAAAGGCGAAGATTTTTGAGGCGAACCCGGACCCGGAGAGGCCCAAGTACTTCATCACCGTGGCGTACCCATACCCGAACTCGCCCCAGCACATCGGCCACGGCAGAACCTACACGCTAGCTGATGTTCACACCCGCTATATGCGTATGCGCGGATACAATGTGCTCTTTCCCATGGCGTTTCAGTATACAGGAACGCCAGTTTTTGCAATGACGAAGCGTTTACTTGCCGGTGATGAGGACCTAATTGACACTTTTCTGCGAATCTATAAGGTGCCAAAAGAAAGGCTGAAGGACTTCGTTGAACCCGTCAATATGGCTCGATATTTTCATGAAGAAATAAAAACAGGCATGAAGGCAATAGGCTACTCTTTTGACTGGAGGCGGGAGTTCACCACCATAGACCCCCAGTACAACCGGTTCATCGAGTGGCAGTTCCGGAAGCTCCGCGAGGCCGGTTTCATCACTCAGGGGAGCCACCCCGTCGGATGGTGCCCCAGCTGCGGGAACCCCGTGGGTCAGCACGACACTCAGGGAGATGTGGAGCCCGAGATTGATGAGTTCACCCTCATTAAGTTTGGTTATGATGGATTCTTCCTTCCTGCCGCGACCCTGAGGCCTGAGACGGTCTTCGGCGTGACCAACATGTGGCTGAACCCCGAAGCCGAGTACGTTAAGGCGAGGGTGGACGGCGAGCCTTGGATTGTGAGCAGGGAGAGCGTGGAGAAACTACGGTATCTGAACCGCAAGGTTGAGGTTGTCGCGGGCTTTTCTGGAAAGGTACTGATCGGAAAAGAGGCGCTGAACCCCATAACCAAGAGGAAGATTCCAATTCTCCCCGCCGACTTCGTGGACCCGAAGAACGCGACAGGGGTCGTCATGTCGGTTCCAGGACACGCCCCCTACGACTACGTAGCCTTGGAGAACGTGAAGGCAGAGGGAGAGAAGCTGAAGGCGTACGGCATATCACCCGAAGAGGTGGAGGCCGTCAAACCGGTCTCCATCATCGTCGTCCCTAAGTATTCCGGGTGCCCCGCGGTTGATGTCGTCCAGCAGATGGGCATAGAGAGCCAGCTGGACCCCCGCCTGGAGGAGGCGACCAAGGAGGTCTACCGGCACGAGTTCCACGACGGAAAGATGAGGGAGAATACGGGGAGGTACGCTGGGCTACCCGTGGCCGAGGCGAAGGAGAAGGTCAAGGAGGACTTTGTTCATAGCGGGGAGGCCGGGACCATGTACGAGCTCGTTAACAGGCCCGTGGTCTGTCGGTGCGGGGCCAAGTGTCTCGTAAAGATTTTTGAGGACCAGTGGTTCATCGACTACGGAAACCCGGCGTGGAAGGCCCTGGCCCACCAGTGCCTCGACCGGATGGAGATCCTGCCCGAGGAGATGCGCCAAGAGTTCAACTACGTCGTCGACTGGCTCCGCGAGAAGGCCTGCGCCCGAAGGTCCGGGCTGGGGACCAAGCTCCCCTGGGACCCTGAGTGGATCATCGAGTCCCTCTCCGACTCCGTCATATACATGGCCTACTACACGATCGCCAAGGGATTGAGGGAGCATGGGATCCGTCCGGGTCAGCTGACCGACGCGCTGTTTGACTACCTCTTCCTCGGCGTTGGAGACCCGGACAAAACCGCGAAGGAGACGGGGTTGACTTGGGAAGTCCTGGAGCAGATGCGGAACGACTTCTCCTATTTCTATCCGTTGGACAGCCGCCACTCGGGCCGGGACCTCGTCCCCAACCACCTCACCTTCATGGTCTTCGTCCACACGGCGATCTTCCCAGAAGAGCTGTGGCCCCGCCAGATCACCGTGAACGGAAGCGTCCTCATGGAGGGCCAGAAGATGAGCAAGTCCCTGGGAAACATCATCCCCCTGAGAGAGGCCATAGATGTGTTCGGGGCCGACCCCCTCCGCCTCGCCGTCCTCGCCACCGCCGAGCTACTCCAAGACGCGGACTTCAGCCCCGCCTTGGCAAGGTCCATGGGCGACCGGCTGCGACGCCTACACCGGTTCGCCTCCGAGGTGGTAAACGCCGGGAGAGAGACCATGAGCCAACCGTTAGCCCTAATAGACGAGTGGATGCTCAGCCGCCTCCAGGAACGTGTGAAACAGGCCACGGAGGCCATGGAGAGACTGATGGTCAGGAAGGCCATCCACAGCGCCCTATACCTCCTAGACCAAGACCTCGAGTGGTACCTGCGAAGGATCGCCAAGGAGAGGAGCCTACCCGAGAGGAGGGGGGCCGTCCACAGGGTGCTCCGCAAGGTCCTCGACGCCCAAGTGAGGATGCTCGCCCCGGCAACCCCCCATCTTTGCGAGGAAATCTGGAGCATGATGGGAAACGAGTGCTTCATCTCTAGGGCTGAGTGGCCGCAGTACGACGAGAGGATGGTCAACATGATGGCGGAGGAGACCGAAAACTTGGTCCGAGGCGTGTTGGAGGACACCTCGAACATCCTCCAGGCGATCAAAGTAACCACCAAGAGGGTCTGCTATTACACAGCGGCCCCTTGGAAGTGGAAGATTTATTTGAAGACTTTAGAGGAATCGGCTTCAACTGAAGTTACTTTGAGTGATTTAATGAAAAAACTGATGGCGGATCCCAAACTGAAGGGGATAGCGGAAAAAGTGGCGAAGTTTGCCCGTGAAGTTTTGGAGGAGGTTAACCGGATGCCAAAGGACAAAAGAGAGAGGCTGCTGCAGGTCGGGGTTATCGATGAGAGAGAGGTGCTCAGGAAGGCTGAAAAGTTCTTGGAAGGGGAGTTTGATGCAGAGGTCAGCGTTTACGAGGAGGAGGACCCGAAGATATACGATCCGAAGGACAGGGCCAGGTTGGCTAAACCCTATCGGCCCGCCATCTTCATAGAATAGAGTAGTCCGCCCGTCAAGGTGTGAGGATGCCCTTCCAGCCTAGATTCAGGGAGGCCGCTGAAGACCTCAGGTACCTTCTCAGTCGGGGTTACAATCGGGAGGGTGCCGTGAAGTTTGTGGGTGACAGGCACCAGCTGACTCGTCTGGAGCGGTTGACCCTCTACCGGGCGGTGTACGACAGGGAGACGGCGGACGTTCACCGGGGGAAGATGGTTCCGGTCTTAGCCCTGAAGGGAAGAAAGTTGACGGTGGACGGTTACAATGTGCTTCTGACCGTGGAGAGCCTCCTGGAGGACCGGTTGACCGTGGTCTGCGACGACGGCTTCCTTCGGGACGTGTCCGGAGTCCATGGGAGGCACAGGCCCACAGAAATCACCGAGAGGGCGCTGAAACTCATCCTAGAGCTGCTCCAGAAGGCAAAGCCATCCCAGGTCATGTTTTCCTACGATGCCCAAGTGAGCTTCAGCGGGGAGCTAGCGGCCCTCACCCAAGCGCTCCTTAGGGAGTACGGGTTGCATGGTGAAGCCCATGCGGTGGTGCAGGCTGACGTTTTTGCGTTGCAACACGGGGAGATTGTCTCCAGCAGCGACGCCGTTCTCATCGGTAAGGCCAAGAAGGTGGTGGACTTGGTGGGAGAGATAGGCCGAGACAGGTTCCTGAACAAGTTACTCACCCTCGAAAGACGGGTGGAATGAAATACTCTGTTCAAGCCGTCCCAAAACTATGAGGGCAACAACAGACAGATTAAGATGTAATCTTAACATTTCAAAATTTGGCGGGCCCGCGGGGATTCGAACCCCGGACCTCCGGCTTTCCTCCGTCAATCATAGAAGGCCGACGCCTTATCCTGGCTTGGCCACGGGCCCGTTGCAACCTTACCTCCTGCGGAGGAGGGAATCCTGTTCGCCCTTGAGAGTTCCCTTCGCTGTACTCTCTTACCTCTTCAACTAATCTTTTCAGCCTCTTATATTCCTTGTGCGCGGCGGTTTAAGGCCTCTGGACTCAGCGTGGGGTTCTACAGGTACTTCAATCACTGGTTTTTGGTTTCAAGTTGTGGGAAAATGAAGCGAACCCTTAACTCCTTCCTTTTTTTTCCCCTTGCACATAGAGGGTTGGCCCCCTATAGTTTTAATGGGCTTCAAATACGCCACAAATATGTATGGGGTCGCCGCAAAAATGTTCAAGTCTCCGTCTACGCGCCCTTACTGGACTTTATACAGGGAGAATGTAATCAAAACGCCTCGAACTTCCCTAAATGCAACGGAAGTTATAAATTCTCAGAAGACAAACATACTGGAACAGATTGAAAATGAGCACCCACGCGGATGACCTGAAGTTCCGCCTAATGACCGTCGACCTCCTGCGAACCGCCAAGAAGCGGCACACCTATCGGGAGTTGTCCACGAAGACGGGCTTGCCGGTGACCGTCCTGAGCAGGTACGCCAAGGGCCATGTCCTGCCCAACGCGGAGAGAGCTCGGCAACTGTGGACGATACTGAGGAAGATCGTCGGCTTGGAGGTGGAGCTCCGTGAGAGGATACGGTTCAACGAGGAGGGATACTTTGACAACACCCAGATCATCGGCGACCACAACATCCTCAGGCAGGCCGCTGATCGGGCCCTCGCGAGGTTCGCCGGGAAGAGGGTGACGAAGGTTCTGACCGCCGCCGTGGACGGCATACCGCTGGCAACCATGGTTGCCGACGCCTTGGGAATCGACTTGCTCATAGCGAAGAGGGACAAGGAGGTGGGGGTTCCCATGTTTCTGGAGGAGACCTACGTCCTGGGGGGTTCCGGCGTGACTGTGACGTTGTACCTGCCGAAGGCGGCCGTCAAGAGGGGGGACAGCGTGCTCATCGTGGACGACATGATAGAGACCGGGGAAACCCAGGCCGCCCTAGTCAACCTCGTGGACAAGGCGAAGGCGGAGGTTTCCGGCATTTACTCCCTCATAGCATTGGGGGAAGAATGGCAAAATAGGATAAAACTGCCCAAAAGAAGCCCGATCGAAGTCGCCATTAAGCTCAAGAGGAAGTAGCCGCCAAACAGCCTCCTTTAAGCGGGCAACTCTCACACCTTCCCTTTCTGCACAAATCCTTGCCGACGCGGAGCAGCGCCGTCTCGAAGTCCACAAAGGTCTTTCCAGGCACCTTACTTTCAATCCAAAAACTCTTCAGCTCCTCCAAAGCCCTTCCAGGCTCCTCCGCCTCTATGAGACCTAGGTTTTTGGCAGCCAAGAGAACCAAAGGGGTGGGCTTGACATCAGCCTTCTCCCAAACGCCCCTCAGCTCCCGCAGAAAAATGCTCACAGTCACGTCTCCGATACCTTTTCCCAAGGCCTTTAAGCGCCTCTCCAAGTCCGCGGGGTCACGCGCCAGCCGATGGAGAAGGCCCAAGTCTCCCCCGTAGTCGGCGATGAGGTTTCCCATAACCTCTAACAGCTTGTCGCTGGTGCGGAAATCGTATCTCGTGTACGTTCCCTCGTCCAGTATGTCAACCAGCCCTTGCCATCCAGTTTCAACAATTTTCCGTGGCGTAAGCACGCCATACTTTTTGAAGCACTGGTAAGTCTTTATGGCTGAGGACTCTCTGATCGGGGCGCCGAAAAGAATCGAAGCCAAAAACCACTTGAATATCTCCCCGCTATCCCCGCTTCTGACATCGATTCCCAAGAGATCTGAATACTTTTTACCGAAGTTGTTCACCAACGTTCGCAGCGTCTCTTGGTTCACAGCCTCATCAACCCTTAACACGGCCTCAAAGTCATGTACAGTAACCTCGTCTACCCAGAAAGTTTTAAGCCTTTATTCCCTGGGGCTAGAAACAGATATCCAAACCCTGTTTTGGGATTAGTTATTTATTTATGACACGAAGGTGGAGGATGGTGAAGGGAAGGACGTTGAAGGTGAAGGTTAACGGTGAGAAGAGGGATTACCGAACCGTCTGGCTGTCAGGAAGAACCGTCAAGATGATCAACCAAAGGCTGCTTCCCCACAGATTCGAGGTCCACGAGGCGAAGAACCACAAGGAGACGGCGAAGGCCATCATGGACATGACTGTGCGGGGCGCCGGCGCTATCGGCGTGACAGGGGCCCTTGGGGTGGCCCAGGCGGCCTTGGAGGCTGAAACCGAGGAGCTGAACAAGTTTTTGGAGTACGTTAACGACGCCGCCGCAACTTTGAAGGAGACCAGGCCGACGGCGGTGAACCTTTTTCATGCCGTCGATAGATGCGTCTCAGCTGTCATGAAGGGGAACAGCGTTGAAGAGTGCAAAAATCTTGCTGTGGAGGAGGCGCAGAGAATAGCCGACGAGGATGTGGAGGCCTCCAGGAAAATAGGAGTGTACGGCGAGGAACTGATCAGGGACGGCTACGGGATTCTAACCCACTGCAACGCGGGGGCCCTAGCCTTCATCGACTACGGCACAGCCCTCAGCCCCATACGCTTCGCCCACTACGGGGGCAAGGCCATCTTTGTCCTAGTGGATGAAACACGCCCTCAGTGTCAGGGCTCCCGTTTAACAGCTTGGGAACTCCACCAAGAGGGGATACGGCACGCAGTGATTGCTGACAACGCGGCAGGGTTCTACATGAGGAGAGGTGAGATACAACTAGTGATCGTGGGGGCGGACAGAATCGCAGCGAACGGCGACGTGACGAACAAGATAGGAACCTATGAAAAGGCCGTCCTCGCCCGAGAGAACGGCATACCCTTCTACGTGGCCGCCCCCACCATGACCTTTGACCTGGAATGCCGAAACGGGGACGAGATACCCATCGAGGAGAGGCCGGCCGAAGAGGTTCTGGGCATGTGGGGCGTTGACGAAGACGGCCAAATCACCAGAATAAGAGTGGCCCCAGTCTCTTCTGAGGCGAGAAACCCCGCTTTTGACATCACCCCTGCAGAGTACGTTGACGGCATCATCACTGAACGCGGCATCATCAGGCCCTCCTTCGAAGATAAAATTCACAGGCTCCTCCAGAAAGGATAGTGGGTTATGCCCCTAAAAGCGCTGCGAGCGTTGGACCATGTCTTTATAAATTAAATCTGGTCAATGATTAGAAGATAAAAGTGGATAAAGCCCTTAGGGTTAGTTAGGACTCGAGTGAACCGCGGAGACAGCGTAATGGCTCAAAATGAGATCAAGGAAAAGATCAAATCCACCTTCAAGGAGAACAAGATCGCGGTCTCTCCCCCGGAGGATTTGGAGGGCCTCTCTTCACGAGGCTACGGCGTTCCCGAAGGCGAGGGGTTGACGCTTACCTTTTACGAGGCCCTCTACCTGCTCGGAAACGGGGACCTTGAGGTGGAGGATGGAACAACGGGGGGAAAAATGGGCTTTCAGGACCTCCTCAAGCATTTTCAGGCCGTCGATGAAAACGCCTGGGTCAGGTACCTGATCTACCGTGACCTGAGGAAGCGAGGGTACGTGGTAAGGGATGGCTTCGGGTTAGGGATAGACTTCCGCGTGTACGAGCGCGGGAGATACGGAGAGGAGACCGCCAAGTACCTGATCTTCGGCATCCAGGAGGGCCAACCCATTTCTATGGAGGAGTTGGCCAGAGCCCTCAGGCACGTTCAGAGCCTGAAGAAGAAGATGGTCCTCGCCGTCCTAAACCGGAGGGGAGAGATCGTGTACTACTCCCTCTCACAGTTCGCGCCGGGCTGAGGGAGATGGGGAAGCTGAGCGGGTTCCTACGGCTGATTCGGCCGGTAAACTGCCTGATTATGGGCTTCGCGGTGCTCGTAGGAATGCTGGTGGCAACTCAGGGTTTCTCTTTAAACGGGATCACTGATGTTGCCCTCGGTTTCACCACCGGCTTCACCTTCCTAGCCGCGGCGAACGTGATCAACGACTACCACGACAGAAACATTGACGCGGTAAACAAGCCGCACCGCCCCATTCCGAGCGGACTGATCCGCCCCCGAGAAGCCCTAATATACGCCTCCATCCTGAGCGCAGCGGGGTTCACCTCCGCCCTTCTCACCAACGTACCTTGTTTGGCCATCGCAGCCATCGCTTGGGTTCTCCTCATGTACTACAATACCGAGGGTAAACGCACCGGCCTCCCGGGGAATCTCATCGTCAGCACATGCGTCGCGCTCCCCTTCATTTACGGCGGGTTTGCTGTCGGAACGGGGTTGAAGGCGATTCTCGCGCTGTTTTCCGCCATGGCCTTCCTCTCAACCGCGGGAAGAGAGATCACGAAGGGGATAGTGGATGTCCCGGGAGACCGACCTCACGGCGTAAAAACACTGGCCATCTCACATGGGCCGAGAACCGCCGCCATTGCTGCTGCTTCCCTTTACGGGGCCTCTGTGGTTTTCAGCTTTTTCCCGTGGATCTTGGCGGAGGCGGAGGTTTCTGTTTGGTACCTTCCCTTTGTCGCATTGGCCGACGGAGGATTTATCCTGTCTTCCGTTTCTCTTCTACGTGACTACTCGCTTGAGAACGCAGGGAGGGTTAAAGACCTAGTGCGCCTTTGGATGGTTATGGCTTTATTTGCCTTTGTTGCCGGTAAATTTGGTTGGGGATGATCTTCATGTCGACCTTCGGAACGGCTCGGGGAATGAGGGACCTCCTGCCAGAGGAGGTGGAGAAGATGAGGTATGTGGAAGGGGTTACGAGGAGGCTTGCCCGGCTTTACGGGTACGAAGAGGTCATTACCCCGGTGGTGGAGCCCTACGAACTCTTGGCGGCGAAGTCCGGCGAGGAGATTCGGGAGCGCATGTACGCCTTCCAGGACCTAGGCGGTCGGAGGGTGGCTCTGAGGCCGGAGTTCACTGCCTCCACAGCCCGTCTCCTGACGACCAAAATGGCGAACCGCCCCAAACCGATCAGGCTCTTCTGCACGGGGAGCCTGTACCGCTACGACGAGCCCCAGTACGGCCGCTACCGGGAGTTCTGGCAGTCCAACTATGAGCTCATAGGCTCCGACCAACCCGAGGCGGACGCGGAGATCCTTATGCTGACCTACGACCTGATGGAACGGTTGGGTCTACACAAATATCACTTTAGGATTGGTCACATGGGAGTTTTGCGGGGGATTCTGAACCAGGAAGGGGTGAGGGAAGAGCAGCAGAACAGGATTATGCAGTTGATCGACAAAGGGCTATGGGACGAAGCCTTAAAGGTTATCAGGGGACTCGGCGTTTCCCGAGAGACCTTGTCCGTTCTAAAAAGGGTCTTTGAGACCAAGGGAAAGAACCCCTCTCAAGTTCTCGAAAGGACGAGGAGGGTAGTTCGAGGCTTCGAAAGCGCCGCGTCCTCCGCTGAAAATCTACAGAATATCCTCGAGTTGACAAGGGAGGAGGGCATCGAATTCGAGGTGCTAGTGGAGGCGGGCTTCGCTCGGGGCCTTGAATACTACACCGGAATGATCTTTGAAGTGTACGCTCCGGGAATAGACGTAGCCCTAGGCGGTGGGGGCCGTTACGACAGGCTCATCGAGCTCTTCGGCGGCGAACCAACTCCGGCGGTGGGCGTCGCCCACGGAATAGACCGTCTGGTGCTCGCCATGGAAAAGCAGGATGCTTTCCCCAGGGTTCAAGAAGGAAAGCGGGTTGCAGTGATTCCCGTCGGCACGGAATTAGCAGCCAAGGCTATGGGAATTTCGTTGGAGTTGAGGAGGGCGGGGATACCCACCGAGATGGAGGTTATGGGGCGGACGGTTTCTAGGGCTCTGTCCGACGCCGACAGGAGAGGATGCGCTTACGCCGTTATCGTGGGTCCAGAGGAAGTTAAAGAGGGGAAGGTGATCTTACGGGACATGAAAAAAAGGGAGCAAAAACCCGTTGAGACGGAAGCCATTACAAAGGAAATTCTAGAAGGACAAGAGTAAAGTTGGAGCAGGATTCCGCCATTACAATTCCTTGAGGCATTTTTCCTTTGCTGCAATTATATCTTATTTATTAAATACCCTTAATACTACAATCTTGGAGATGTCCCTTCGAATTCGGGGGGCATGTGCATGTTGGATGAGCTTTCTGTCGAAAAGCTCAGGCGAGTTTGCGACCTCAGCCATCTTCGCTGTGAAACTACGGAGGAAATGGCCCCTCTTGGGGAGATAGTAGGTCAGGAGAGGGCGGTAAAGGCCCTAAAGTTCGGTTTAGAAATTGAGGAGCGGGGATTTAACATTTATGTGGCTGGTCAGCCTGGCACGGGCAGAACAACGGCGGTGAAGGATTTCTTGGAGAGTGTAGCCGTTGAAAAGGCTGTGCCCTCTGACTGGTGTTACGTAAACAGCTTCAGCGATCCCTATAGACCTAACGCCATAGAACTTCCTCCCGGTAAGGGAAGGGAGTTCCAGAGAGACATGAAGAACTTCATCGATGAGACAAGGGCTGGGATTCCCAAGGCCTTCGAGAGCGAAGAATACGCTGCTAAAAGGGAGGAGGTAGGCAGGAGTCTTGAACGGAGAAGGGAGGAACTCTTTGCTCAACTAAATGAGAGGGCCAGACGAGAAGGGTTCATCGTCCAAAGCACCCTGATAGGAATTCTCATTATACCCGTGATCAAAGGCAAACCCTTGAGCGATCAGGAGTTCATGGCCTTAAGTCCCGAAGCCAGGGAAAAGATCGAGGAGAAAAGGAGTGCATTAAGGTCTGAGTTGAGGAGCGCCATGAGGCACTTGAGGGACTTGGATAGGGAACTGCATGGAAAACTCCATGAACTCAATCGTGAGGTGGCCAACTACGCCATGGAACACCTGATTAACAATTTAGTGGAGAAGTACACGGAATTCCCCGAGGTAACAAGTTACCTGAAAGAGGTGCAAAACGACATTCTAGAAAACGTAGATCAGTTCACGGGTAAGCGCCCTCAACCTCAACCCGAGCTGCCATTCCCCGTGCCATGGATGGAAGAACTGCCCTTCAGGAAATACGATGTCAACGTGATAGTTGACAACTCAGACCTTAAGGGAGCCCCGGTGGTAATGGAGCTCAACCCTATCCATCAAAACATATTTGGGAGAATAGAGAAGGAGGCGCGGTTTGGAGCTTTAACGACGGACTTCACCATGATTCGAGGGGGCTCCCTGCACAGGGCGAACGGGGGCTACCTGGTGCTCCCAGCTGAAGAGTTGCTTCGTAACCTCTTCTCCTATGACAGCTTAAAACGAGCCATACAGAACAGTGAAATCACCATTGAAGAGGCGGAAGAACGCCTAGGTTTCATATTGACGAAGAGCCTCAGGCCGGAACCCATTCCTTTAAAGGCTAAGATAGTGCTCATTGGGAACCCGCTTCTATACCATATGCTGTACGCCTTGGACCTGGACTTCCAGGAGCTCTTCAAGGTTAAGGCAGACTTCGACACCACCATGAACCGAACAGAAGAGAATATGAGAACCTACGCGTCCTTCGTCTGCACCCTCTGCCGAAAGGAGAACCTGAAACACCTAGATAGGTCGGCCTTAGCCAAGTTGATAGAGTACAGCTCCCGACTGGCGGCGGACCAGGAGAAGCTCTCCACCAGATTCGGCGAAGTAGCAGATGTCGTCCGCGAAGCCAACTTCTACGCAACCCAAGAAAAGGCAGAATACATAATGGGCAGCCACATCAGGAGAGCCATTGAAGAAAAGGTCTACCGCTCCAACCTCATCCAAGAGAAGATTCGGGAGATGATCGAACGGGGCATCCTCCTCATCGACACTGAGGGCAAGGCTGTTGGACAGGTGAACGGCCTCTCAGTCATGAGCTTGGGGGACTTCGCCTTCGGGAGCCCCTCCCGCGTCACAGCCAGCATAGGCCTCGGCCGTGAAGGGCTCATCGACATAGAAAGAGAGGCTAAACTGGGCGGCCCTATACACACAAAGGGGGTTATGATTCTCAGCGGCTATCTTGCCCAAAAGTATGCCCGGGACAAGCCCCTCAGCCTAGCCGCCCGTCTAGTCTTTGAACAGAGCTACTCGGGAGTGGAGGGCGACAGCGCCTCCAGCACGGAGCTTTATGCCCTCCTCTCGGCCCTTTCAGGGCTTCCCGTAAAGCAGAGCCTCGCCGTCACGGGCTCTGTAAACCAGAAGGGGGAGGTTCAAGCCATCGGTGGCGTAAACGAGAAGATTGAGGGTTTCTTCGAGGTCTGTAAGGCCAAGGGCCTCACTGGAGAACAGGGGGTACTCATCCCAGAGAGCAACGTCCAGAACCTCATGTTGAAGGAGGAGGTATTGGAGGCCGTTCAAGCCGGAAAGTTCCATATATACCCCGTGAAAACCATCGATGAAGGCATTGAAGTCCTCACTGAGGTCAAAGCAGGCAGAAGGCGCCCGGACGGAACCTTCGAGGAAGGAACAGTGAATTATAGGGTCGACGAACATCTAAAAGACATGGCAGAGAAGTTGAGAGAGTTTCCTGAATTCATTGTGGAAGAGAGAAAGCGAGGCGGCAGCGAAGAGGATTAACGAACTTCACAGCTTCCAAGGCCAAGAAGAAGGGTGACGTACGCAGAGAACGATAAAGAGAAACAAGCCTAGCAGTTTTAATCTGCACAACCAGCTAAATCCGCTTTTCACATTATTCTCTGAAGGGAGAAGCTTAACACCCCATTCTTATAACTGAAATCCCCAATTTGAGGAGCCACCATAACAGGGAGCAAAACCCGCCTATAGAAACTTATTTCTCCGCGTTCGGCCGAAATGATCACTTCCCACCCAGAGACCCCGATTTTTATATCCTCTTCCTCCACTCCAGGCAACTCAGCAAGAATCCTCACCTTATCCCCTTCAACCATCACATCCACGAAGGGCGTCATGACCCGAGGGCTTACCACCAAGGGCCTGAAGGGCCTCCTCCCTTCCGCAGTCACCATCCTGAGTCTAGGTTTCAATCCGAAAACCTTCACGGTGACTAATCCGGCTGTAAAGCCGCCTATGTGGGCCCAGAAGGCCACTCCTGAAGGCAGCCCGGTCAAAGAGAAGACGCCCATCATCAGCTGATACAGAAACCAGAATCCAAGATAGTAGTAGGCGGGAACGCTTATGATGTGAATGAAAATGTAGACCACCAGAGTCCTTATTCTCGCCCTGGGATAAAGGAGCATGTAAGCTCCCAGAACAGCTGAGATGGCTCCCGAGGCCCCCACAGAAGGAACGCGAAGACCTACATAGCCCAGGGAGGGAAGGGTTGCAAACAGGGAAGCGATGTGGGTTAAGCTGGCGGCTAGGCCTCCCAATAAGTAGAAAAGGAGGTATTTGATGTGGCCGAGGGCGTCTTCAATGTTATCCCCGAACACCCAGAGGTAGACCATGTTTCCCAGGAGATGCATAATGTCAGCGTGCATGAACATGCTGGTCAAGAGGGTCCACAATCTCTCTCCGTTAACGATGTAAATGGGAGTGGCGCCGAAAAACACAATTCCCGTCCACAACGTCCTAGTTCCCTGCAGGAAAAAGAGAAAGAAGACCGCTACGTTAACCAGTAGAAGCCCGTAGTTCACGAAAGGCCTTGTTGTGGGCCTGTTCTCATCGTGGATAGGAAACAAGGCGACTCCCCCCGCAACTTACTACTATGCGCTTATGGCGCATAAACCTACCTTGATATTTGAATGTAAGTTCACCCTTCTCTTTATCTTTATTATCCTCGGAACCATGGGCGCGCCAAAAAGGTTTAAACCAAAAACTGAACCGACTCTACTTGATGATTAACATTGCAGGCATGGAGACGACTATTTTGAGTGAACCTTCTCTTGTGGAGCAGTATCGTCTTCGGCTGGATGAAGCCAAGGGATACAGCGAAATTTGGGAACTTGTGAAAGACACGGTTAAAACGGCTTTGGGAGAACGCCGCGTGGGGATGATGCTCTTTCTAGATGACCTTCCAATTAGGCTTGGAGCATACCATCCAATCGGCACTAACAACATTGTTTTGAACCGAACGTTAGTACAGGTTGTCGAAGCAGCCACCAAGTCGCAACGGTTGGTAAACGCTTTCATATATACTCTCTTGCTTCACGAGTATCTTCATGCCTTGGGCTATGTCCACGAAGCCGAAGCCAGACTACTGGTTTACCGTGTTTCTGAAAGGTCTTTTGGCGAAGACCACGTTGTCTCACGGCTGGCACGTACAAGCCCGTGGGCCCTTCTGAAAGATGTTCCTTTGAGCCTTATAGAAGCGCCAAAACGAGTCATGGAGATTGTAAAGGACTTTGAGAAGTCAAATCAGAAATATATCGTTTGAATTAGATGATGTCTAGGGAGAGTTGTTTTATGAAGAAAATATTGTTTGTTTGCGTTGAGAATGCGGGGAGAAGCCAGATGGCTGAAGCACTATTCAACAAATATGCGCAGAGCAGGTTTAAGGCAATAAGTGCTGGAACAGTGCCGGGGAAACAGGTTAACCCCTTGGTCGTTGAAGCTTTAAAGGAGGTCGGCATCGATGTCAGTCGCAAGAAGCCCAAGTTGGCGACCTATGAAATGATTGAGGAGGCTGACAAGGTCATCACGATGGGTTGCGGATCAGAGTTTTGTCCGGCTAATTTCTTACCGAAGGTTGAGGACTGGGAACTTGACGATCCGAAGAACAAACCAATCGAAAAGGTCAGGGAGATAAGGAACCATATCAAGGTAAAGGTCAAAGCCCTCATCCAAGAGCTTAAAAAGGAGAAGGGCTGAGACTTTCCTTAATCCACAGGTAGCCATTCATTTTTCATTGCCAGCACCTAGAATACAAGTGACACAGTTAAAATAGAACTTCTAGTTTAGATTGGAGAAAGGGGTGTAGCGTTTGAAGGAAGCAAAAACATTTGACGTAATCATAATCGGTTCGGGTCCCGCCGGGTTTACCGCAGCCATATACACCAGCAGGGCAAGGTTGGAGACGCTGATCATCTCCGGGAGCCTTTGGGGTGGGCAACTCATGCTTACCACGGAGGTTGAAAACTTTCCCGGATTCGAAGAGGGCATACTGGGACCTGACCTCATGGACAAGATGCGAAAGCAGGCTGAACGGTTCGGCGCCGAAATCCTGTTTGACGAAGCCACCCAAGTAGATTTCTCCTCTAAGCCCTTCAAGGTAAAAGCGGGAGACCGAACATTCGAGGGACGATCGGTGATCATCGCGACGGGAGCCATGACAAGGTGGTTAGGTCTGGAATCGGAGGAGAGGCTCAGAGGAAGGGGGGTCTCCACATGTGCAACTTGTGACGCCGCCTTCTTCAAGGACAAGGTGGCGGTGGTTGTGGGGGGCGGAGACACGGCCGTAGAGGAGGCGCTGGCCCTTGCGAGGTTCACTCGGAAGGTGACGGTGATCCATAGGCGCGACAAGTTGAGGGCGACAAAGGTCCTTCAGGAGAGGGCTTTCAAAAATGACAAGATCAGCTTTCTGTGGGACACGGTGGTTCAGGAGATTTTGGGAAAGGAGAAGGTTGAGGGGATACGCCTCAAAAACGTGAAAACTGGTGAAGAATCTGAACTGGCTACTGACGCCGTGTTTGTCGCCATCGGCTACAAACCGAACACCGACATCTTCAGGGGCCAGATAGACTTGGACGAAAAGGGCTACGTTATTGTGCGTGACGAGACAAAAACCAGCGTTGAGGGGGTCTTCGTTGCCGGAGACGCTGGAGACTATCGGTACCGTCAAGCCGTTACGGCGGCAGGCGCTGGTTGCAAAGCAGCCTTGGACGCCCAGAGATACCTCGAGAAATAGACTATTGTTGAACGAGGTCATCCGCTAGAGCATCGTCGACACTGAAGCCAGCAGAAGAGTGTTTCTGTTTTTCTTCTATTCGGGAAAGATAACTCCCAAGGACCAAATAAGAAATATTCCTAGGATGAACAGGACAAACTGGATCATGGATTTTCCAATGTTCTCTTCCTTTTGTATCTCCGGAATCAATTCAGAGGCTGCGAGGTAAATGAAACCTCCTGCGGCTAAAGCGATGAGTAAACCGACAAAGTTCTCTATGTGCATTGAAAAGTAACTAGAAATGAGGACCCCGACCACGGCGGTTAACGCAGATAAAAAATTTAACAACAGAGCCTTGTATCGTGTAAAGCCTCCATAGACTAGGACTCCGAAGTCTCCTATTTCTTGGGGGAGTTCGTGGAAGATTACGGCGACGGTGGTGGCTAATCCCACTGTAATGTTTATGAGAAAACTGGCGGCAATGATCATTCCATCAATGAGGTTGTGGATTCCGTCTCCGATCGAATTTAAATAAACAAACTTCTTGACGGTCATCTTCTCCTCAACCTCAGATTCGTACCCGTGTACGTGTCCGTGGTACCAATAGATAAAACGTTCAAGGAAGAAGAATCCGAGAAAACCCAGTGTAATATAGAGAACCACGATTGAAAGTTGCTCTTCGCCGAGGAATTCTATGGCTTCTGGCAGCAAATCCAAGTAAGCCGCCCCTAGTATGGAACCTGCTGAGAAGCTGAGGAGAACAAACAAGATTCTGTCCAGAGTAGCCTCTTTTAGAGATATGGCAAAAACTCCAATAAACGACAGGAGGCTGACCACCGCAACAGCTAGGATCGCGTAAAGTAGATTAGACAACATGTCTTCTTCGCCTTATCTCTGTCAACCCAGTTACTAATGAACTTAGTGGAAACCCTGTAAGAGTTTTAGGTTTAATAGTAAAGGATAGATAATCTATCATGAGCGCGAGGTTCCAATGCACGAACGTCTGCCAAGAGACACAAGATATCTTGGAATAGCTCTGGGTATCACCCTATCCTTCTTCATTATTGAGTTGGTTGGAGGAATCCTAACAAACAGTCTAGCCCTTCTAACAGACGCATGGCACATGTTGAACGACGTCTTTGCCCTAGTCTTCGCCCTCGTAGCCGCATGGCTTGCCTTGCGTCCAGTCTCAGTGAAAAGAACTTATGGCTATTATCGCGCAGAGATTCTAGCGGCCTTCTTGAACGGCATCTTTCTGTGGGCTGTAGTGGTTTTCATCTTTTATGAGGCCCTTCATCGGATCCAACAACCGGCTGAAGTGGAAAGCCTGAACATGCTGATCATTGCTGTTTTGGGCCTGACAGCCAACGGAGTGTCTGCAGTCACTCTTTCAAGGTCCAGGGACAAAAGCCTAAACATTAGGGGCGCCTTTCTACACGTGGTCGCCGACATCATCGGATCAATAGGGACGATTTCCGCCGGGCTAATCATGTATTCCACCGGATGGTACCAAGCAGACCCCTTAATCAGCATGATGATAGGCGTACTAATCTTCTACAGCTCCGGGAGACTCGTCCGGGACTCCCTGAACGTCCTCCTCGAAGGCGTTCCTCCCCACATCGACCTAAGTGCACTAGAGCGCAGAATAGTTGAACTTGAAGGTGTAAAGAGAGTCCACGATCTCCACGTGTGGTCTATAACCCCAACTAAGATGTGTTGCATGAGCGGTCACGTGGTGGTGAAAAAGGGGACAAACAGAAAAAAGCTAGTTACTACTTTGATCAATGTGTTGAAAGAAGAGTTTGGAATAGACCACACCACTATTCAACTAGAGGACGAAGGCTACCCAAAAGCAATTGGCGAACACTAGAAAACCCAGGCGCCGCTTAAGCTACTTTGTTGGAACGGTGAACCCTACATCTGATGAGAGTACCATTGGGGTTTTTATGGACGGTGTCCCCCACTCCATCCACCAATGGAATATTTGTTCGGGTTCTTTCGAGAGGGCAGTTATGTTGCGGAGGATGTGCAGCAGGTTGTCGCTCAGCCTCAGACCCCTGACCGGCTTGGTGAGTTCGCCCTTCTCTATGCGGAAGACCCCGTCTCGAATCACGGCTGAGAAATCTCCCCTCCTGTAGTCTTGGAATCGAAGGTATGTTATGTTGTTGACGTACAACCCCTCTTTGACACTCTCTAAAAGCTCAGCCTCCTTGAGTTTGCCTTCCTCCACGATCACATTCCAAGCGTGAGGCGCTATCCAGCCCGCATTTGCCGTAGACTCTGCCTTGTACTTTTCCGACGTGAAACTGTTGTGTAGATATGACCGTAAAGTCCCCTTCTCTATGATCGTCGTCCTGCCGGTTGGATACCCCTCGTCGTCGAAGGGTGTGCTCCCGAGGCCCCCAGCCGCCCTAGGGTCATCATGGATGGCCAGTTCATCACTGGCGATCTTCTTCCCGATCCTCTCCGCCAGACATGACTGGCCCGAGTCAACATTGAACGCCGAATCCATTCCGGCGATTATGTCGAAGATGACAGCGGATGCCGGTCTGCTGAGTACAACGTCGTACTTTCCCGACTTTCCCGATATGGGGTTTAACGACATCCTGGCGAGTCTTCCCGCCTCTCTGCCAGCCTTTTCAGGGTTAAACTCTCCTAAACCGGTTCCGCAGGTTATCCCCATACCCGAAGCTTCGCCGTTTGCTAAACAACGGACAACCATGTTTATCGTCGTCTTCTTACGCGTCCCATCGACGTTTCTTGAAGTTGCGAGGGCGGATTCAGAGTCAGTGGTCAGCAGAGTTCCGGCAACCCTCACTGTTCCGCCCTCGAGGGCAGAGTTTATGGCGGCCTCAACGTAATCTATGTTCTTTTCTCCGAGTTTCGGTATCCTCTCATCGTAGAGGTTGGGAATGGATCGGTACTGGAAGGGCCCCTCCGGCAGGGGGGCATAGTTTTTGTGGGTTTTCATCACCTTAACCGTGCGAATGAGGCCCTTCAGAGTGTTTCTAATTCCCTCCTCCGATACATCAGTCGTCGAAGCTATGAGCACCCTCCTGTCCTTCTTGAGCAGTATGTCAGCACTCGTGGTATCCCAGGTCTTTGTGACGGTGACCTCGTTGTTTGCAAAACGCACCTGCCTAGAAGTGATGTGGGCGGCGATAGCGGCTACTTCGTCAGCCCCCAGCCTCAATCCGTTATCTACGATGAAGGACGAAACCTCTTTGATGCCCATCATCACTCCCTTCCTCCGAGCCCCACACCCCTTAACCTAGCGTTGGGTCCACCATGCCAAACAGGCATGCCCTGGGCGGGGTCCCCCTTCCCGCATGTGGCTCCCTCAAAGGTTAGGCTTTTGTCCAGGGCGTCTACGCTTCCGTAGAAGCCGGGCGTTGTTACCTCTAGAATGGGGCGTCTGATCATGCCCTTTAACTCCCCTTTCTTGATGAGGTAGCATTCCCTGCCGACAAACCTCATGTTGTATCGGCGGTCATCGATATTCCATTCGCCAAAGGTCTTCATGTAAACCCCCAGTTGGACGCCCTCAACGAGCTCATCGAAAGCTTGATCGCCCGGAAGCATGAAAGTGTTGGCCATTCTGATGATCGGTTCCCGGTTAAAAGCGCTCGAGCGGGCAGCGGCGTTGCTGGATACTCCCATCTCCGCCGCGGTTTCCCTGTTATGGAGGAACTCGTTTATAACGCCCTCCTTCATCAGGAACCTGCGTCTGGCCGGAACCCCCTCGTCATCGTAGAGGTAGTATCCGTAACTGTTCTTCAGTGTCGGGTCGTCCACAACGGTGACCACTTCGGACCCTATTCTTCTTCCAACCATGTCCCTTGTAATGAAGGACTCTCCAGCTTGAGCAGCCTCCCTCCCGAAGATTCTGTCCGCCTCGTAAGGATGCCCAACGGACTCGTGGACTATCAGCCCGACAACCTGGTTTCCGAGGACCATATCCAATTTTCCCCTCGGAGCCTTTCCCGCCGTCTTCAGGATTTTCCCCAGGGTCTTCGCCCTCTCCCTAGCGTGATCGATCAGCTTCCATTCCTCCACCGCCTCCCAGCCTCGACCCTCGCCCTTCTCGATGATCTCCTGCTCCGTGCCCCTGCCCTTCTCGTGCCCGGTAAGCAACGCCACGAACAGGACCCTTGGAATTCTGCTTGAGATAGCCGTGCCCTCGCTGTTCACGAGGTACTTTTCCGTGTTCAATTCGGAGAGTTGGATCAATCTGTATGGGATCGAAACCCCCGTCTCTTCGGGTGAAGCGACGGCCTTGTCAATGTCGAAGAGGAGGCCCATCTTCTCTTCAACCGAAACGTCCTCGAAGGGGTTCTTTGGCTTTACCTCCCACTCTTCCTCAATCACCTTCTCAGGCGAGAGGCATATAGGCTTCTTCATAACCCTGGTGGACGCTTTAGCCATCCTTATGGCCTCTCTAACCCTCTTCTCCACAAGGTCTCTGTCCAGCTGGTTAACTGACGTAAAGCCCAATCCCCCCTTCACCAGCAGCCTAACCCCAAGTCCGCGATGCCTTACAAATCCAGCGAACTCCGGGTTCCCATTCTTCACAACGTAAACGTTCTCCAGATCACTCTGAAACCTCACCTCAGCGTACTCAGCGCCCAACTTGGCAGCATATTCAACGGCAAAATCAGCTAGCTCCCTCAACAGTCCCACCATTGCAAGTACCTATGAAATTTGAACTCTACTTATTCTAATTTTCGTCACCTAAAACCTTGGTGCATCAGTCAGTTTCTAATAGTACCCTAACAGCAAAAGCCATAAATTCAAATATACGCCCGCTCCAAGTGAGGAAACTAAAATTAGAGAGGCGATTGTCTCTTTATGAAAATCGTAACGTTCGCTGAGAACTATCATAGAAACGGCAACGGGCATACCGTGCATGAGAACCAATATGGACCTTTCCAAATCAGGCAGTTTAAATAACATTGTAACTAATAGAGCAACAATGGGTAGAAATACTATCCTCAGCAGACTTAATCTAAAAGCCTCAACTATGTTCGTATACTTCCTTCCGTAGAGAAAGACTCCAAGCATAAAGATAGCTACCGTAGAGGTGGTGCCTCCCAACATATGCAAGGAAGTCGATACCGGAGAAGGAATTTCTATTCCAACAACGGATAAAAGTATCCCGGACAAAATTGATATGATCAGCGGATTTCTCAAAAGCCTTTTTGCAACGAGTTTTAACCCTTCCCATATCGTGGATTCTTTAAGCTTGTACAATTCTAAGACCGTGATAGAGACTGTAACGCTCACCATAGAAACAGAGGCTGCTGATAACGTTGCGAGATGCTCCCCCTGTTTTGTAGGAAAGGCAAACATGACGAAGGGTATTCCAAAAAAGGCTAAACTACCAAAAACCGTACTTAGAATCAACAAATAGAGGGCATCTTTGGAGAATCTAAGCGCAAAGTAGAGTAAAAGGTAGATCACCAACGTTACAAACACGGGAAAAATTCCCGCAAACGTGAATCTTAGAGTCTCTTCAGTAAAACTCGTTTCAGCCATATTGACAAGAAATAGAGCCGGCAGCGCAAAATAATACATATAAGCACTAAGAACCCGTTCGTCGCCAGATTTCAAAATTTTTATTTTCCTCGCAAAGAAACCCGTCCCGATCAAAAGAATAAGGGGGATAACTGTCCGCACAACAACATTGTTATTCATTGTTTTCTCCATGATAGATGTCTGTCACTTTTTTAAATCCTTCCTCCCATATTTTCGCGTACTCCATCGGACCAAGTTGAGTTGAACGGCTAAAGATGAAGAAGGCAACATCATAATTACTTCAGAGGGCGAAACCAAAAGTTTCAAAATACAACTTTGCGAAATTTGACCATTTGGTTAATGGAGGGGCGCTCTGGGGGTCTTCCTTCTCTTTCTTTTGGGTTTCATTTTCATAACAATGTCGACTTGTTCTCTTGGAAAATAATAAGGCATAGTCTCATATGAGCTTGGAGGAACTTGCTTCTTCTTTGTCTTCTTTCTCAACTCTCTCACACTACAATGTATTATCTGGTTTTTAATGGTATTGGCTGCATGCAAAGTCGGATTTTGAAACCCTTCGTTTCATCTTCTATGGAACAGCCCGCGATTCTGCTTTGCGATTTGAGAGATGGACTATGACATACGTCATATTTATATTTTACCTTCATCTCACATACAAAATAGGGCTACCGGCCTAGGGTAACATAAATAATCTTGAAATGTTCAGTTTTTAGTGACTTGGAGTCGGTCGTATGGATTCGGATTATGAGGAGTGGGATCGAGTCTACAGGAGGTATCCCCTAGAAGCCCTACCTTGGGAACTGGGCAGTCCGAGGAAAGTTCTGGTTGAGTTGGTTGAGAAGGGGCTCATAAAAAGGGGGAAAGCTTTAGACATATGTTGTGGGGCTGGAACCAACGCACTGTATCTGGCGGAAAAAGGCTTTCAAGTCACTGGAATAGACATCTCTTCTAAAGCCATAGAATATGCAAAGGAAAAGGCCACAAAGGCAAACGCGAGGGTTCAGTTCCAAGTCCAGAGTTTCCTAAAGCTTCCCTTTGAAGACAACAAGTTCGACTTTGTCTTTGACATGGGTTGCTTTCACCACGTGAAGGTTAAGGACAGAAGCCCCTTCATAAGGGGAGTACACCGAGTTTTGAAGAAAGGCGGCTCATATCTTATGGTCTGCTTCAGTTACAGGAACGGTCCCGCGTGGAACCACTTCACCGAAGAACAGATAGTCCAACTTTTCTCGGATTGCTTCAAAATCAAAAACGTCGAGCACGTAGCCTCTGTTGAAGGAGACGGTTATACGCGATACTTTTATTCGGTTTTGATGGAAAAGAAGTGACCTAAAACCCTGCTTTGAAGCCAGTGTTTCTATTGCTGGGTTTTTTCGCCACTTGAAATAAAGGATTCTTTGCATTTCGCGGAACAGAACACGTAGCCTTTGTAGAGGACAGGCCTTTCAACTTTCTTTCCGCAGAAACGGCAGTGTTTCACGTAAGCCTCATCGGCCATAGTCATTTTGCGGCACCTTTTATCTCTAACTTTTTTTTTGTTGTTCCTCGGTGCCTCGGATGCAGAAGAAGTCGCCTGTAAAGTTCATCTCCTCGTATACGGGACAGTCTTCGCAGATGCAGCTTACTTCATTCTCTATTTTCTTACTTTTTCCCCTTGTAGGGAAGCAGTAAACAATGTAATCGTCTTCTTCACCGAGCCCCAGGTAGGTCGGACAGTTTCCGCAAATGCACATGGACTCGACTTCCTTCAACCTCTTTTCCATCTGCGCAGGAGTCGTTTCCATAGCCATTAGACCTCCATCCGTACTATGGAAAAAACACTAGCCTATAAAACTAGCACTTATCATTTTAGTCAAATGTGAAGGCCGATGGACAGAGCTTGTTCAAGACACATATCCCACATTTTGGTTTCCTTGCTACACAGATTCTTCTGCCGTGAAATATTAGCAGGTCCGTAAACCTCATCCATCTGTGTCTTGGAACTATCTTCATCAGATCGACCTCTATTTTGTTCGGGCTTTCGCGCTCTGAAAGTTTCAGTCTTCTGGCAAGTCTGCGGACATGGGTGTCCACGGCTATTCCTTCGATGACACCGTAGGCATTCGACAAGACGATGTTGGCCGTCTTTCTGGCAACGCCCGGCAACTTAAGCATTTCATCCATTGTTTCCGGAACCTTCGAGGTGAACTTTTCAACTAGGATCTGGCAGCATTTCTTGATGTTTCTGGCCTTGTTCCTGTAGAAGCCAGTGGGTCTTATGTCTTCTTCGAGTTCCTCTATATCTGCATCGGCGTAATCTTCTGCCTTTCTGTACTTTTTGAAGAGAGTCTTCGTGACGATGTTTACCCTTCTGTCGGTGCATTGGGCCGAAAGGATGGTGGCCACCAAGAGTTCCAGAGGGTTGGCGTAGTTTAGGGCTATTTTTGCGTCCGGATGTTCTTTTTCCAGCAGTTCAATTATCTTTAACACTCTGTTTTTGTCGTCAAGTTCGGTATCTATTGGCCTATTTTTCACTTTCATCAACGAGACAAGCCTCCTTTAACATGTTTTCAACCTGTGGACATCACTCTCGTTATGTGTTTCAACACGTCTTCAGCCCTTTTTCTGGCGTCTAGAAAAAGTTTCTCTTCACCTTTCTCTTTCTTCAGGAACTCAGTCAATTCCTTACGTGCCTCAAGCAAGTTCTTTCTTCGGTCTTCCTCGTTTAAGGGCTTGTTGCCTTGAAGTTTTATATCTCCCTCCCAGAAACCCTCAGCGAAGTACCAGTCCTTGAACGACGTGCATCCTGACTTCCACAACAAATACCCGATGGGGGTGGCTGGGGCTGGAACGCCTCGCTCCAAGCCCTTTCTCGTTTCTTCATGGTTTAGGTAAACCACCATGATGTGTCCGCTCGGAGGGAGAAGGGCTAACAGATGCTTGAATAATTTCTCGTCCAATCCTGTCTCAGAGAGGTCTACTGTCTTTGAGGATTTGAACTTCACACGGTTATAATAGTATATCTCAAGCCACGGTGTGTAGAATTCCCCCCTTCCGGAAAAGTGTTTGCCCTTCACCGCGGGGTTTTCAGAAGTCTCTCCGTCAGTGGCCTTCAAGTACAATTCAAAGTTGGTTTCTTCGATGAATCGCCCCCGGAAAATATTGTCAATCTGGAGGACATAACCGTTCAATTCTTTCCCTTCGATGGAAGAGATGAAATTTTTCTTCAGCATCCACACCCTCTGACATTGACCAAACCCGTGGCCGATTTTAAACCTTAACCCTTCATGATCTTTTTGGCTCTTTTTTAGGTATTCCTCTGGATCCCTAACGAGAGTGTAGGTTCCTTAGAAGCAGACGTACGCCCTTGGTGTTCCGGTGACGGGATATTTCAGGTGTGTTAACCTCTCGGTATCAGTAGTGGGCCAAATCTCGATCACTTTCAAGGGGTTGTAAACCGTTAAACTTTCATTTAAGAATTGGCTGGTCACTGAGTATCTGAATGACAAACAAAGCATTGTTGAACATCAATTGATGGATCGGAGAGCTTGCACAGCTTGCACATTAAACCTTTTCGTCTGATGATCTCGCAGGCTACGCAAAACTTTGCCACAAGCTCGTACCTAGACATACGTCCATTAGCCAATGAGGCGACGATTTCCTCAAGCTTAGGCTGAATCTCTTCTACTTCCTCAACTTTGAGGACTACGCCTCTAACTTGTCGGGTATACTTACTCACGGCAGTTTGGGTGACGCCTAAAAGCCTTGCAACATCCCTCTGCTTCAATCCGTAAGTTTGTGTTAATTCTCTCGCTATGGCAGATCGGAGGGCTGGAACCAGCGATCTTACCGCAACTTCGCATGGAAATAGCAAGTTTTGATTCACCAGTCATAGCATTAGCATAGAAACGTATATAAGTATGGCGTATGTCATTCTTATATGACGTATGTCATAAAGGCCCCTGACGGACCATCCTTTGATCACCGCTGAAAGAAAAAACGGCAAGAACATCCCTAATGACATCCACGAAGAACGACGACATCCCCTCGTCAAGGCTCTTTATGACATACGCCATTGGAGGCTCAAACATGATCCTTGAAATAGAATCTCGTCAATGGCTATCCAAGATAGTAGACAATAGTGCAGAATTGGTCGAAATTCTTAAACAAGCAGACAACGTTTGCCGATACTGTGAGCCTCTTTCTCCCATGATGTGCGTTGAGCACTGTGAAATATGGAGGACAAAAAGCGAGTTTCTAGAAATGAGTGAAGTATTACGTGCAGACGATCATGTACATAACTTGCTTAACGCTGTCAAAAACGATAGACGCCGAAAAGTTATGGAGGCGCTTTCTGAACGTCCTCGTAACGTAAAGGGATTACAAGGATATTTGAAAAGTGAAGGATACTATCACAGTCAGCACACTATAGCATCGTGCTATGTTGCACCACTAGTAAAGGCGGGTCTTGCCAAAAATGATGGCGACAGGTATAGATTAACATTGTATGGTCAGAAATTTCGCGATGCATTGAGTAGGTTTAATGTTAAAAATCCGCTACCATCCCATTCACGTTGCTATGAAGAAAAAATGCTGAAAAAGTTGAAGGATGGACCGAAATCCTATGCAGATCTTGTTGAATCATTAATCCAAAAAAGTTTGTCGAGGTCTCTGAAAAGGCTTACGGAAAATGGGCTTGTAACAAAGAGCAAAACCTCAGACTACGTCTTCTATTTCCGAACCAACAATGCGCCAAAAAAGCCATTTTCGCCAACAGAGAAAAAGGTCTATGAAGCCATTCCGGAAGTTGGTATGTCCGCCCGCGAACTTTCTAAGAAAGTTGGTATAAAACTCAGAAGGACCTACAAATATTTACGAAGGCTGAGGAAGAGGAGCCTTCTACTAACTCGAAAAAAGCCTAGAACCTATGAATTGACGCCTTCTGGAATGGAACTTGCCGAATTCCTAGAAGAAACGGCAAATCTCGCCTTAGACGCCTCGAAGGCGTCAGCCTTCCTGCTTGAACGTTCTGAACAAGCTACAGATGCATCCGCGCCCTTATTCACGGAGTTCTCTCCAAGACCGCTTCAACCATCCACCTGTTAGAGTTTCGAAGGATCAACATTTTCACTTTTTCTCCAGCCTCTCTACTTTGAATTTTCTCCACCAGCTCTTGTATATTGTTTATAGTCTTACCAGCGAATTCAAGAACTATATCGCCGGGAACTATTCCAGCGTTGTCTGCGGGGCTGCCCGGCGTTACTCTTGCAACAAGAACTCCTCTATCCACGGGTAAACCGTAGTAGGATGCAATTTCTCCGGTAACAGTTAATCCGCTGACGCCAAGCCAAGGTCTAATCATAGCTCCGTGAGCAATGATTTCGTCGGTGCATTTCCTAGCTGAATTTATGGGGATGGCGAAGCCTATCCCCTGAGCGTAGGGAATGATCGCTGTGTTGATGGCAACCACTTTTCCATGCATATCAACCAGCGGGCCGCCGCTGTTTCCGGGGTTTATGGCGGCGTCGGTTTGAACGAGGTTTTCTATCACGCCCCGTGGGGATTCTATAGATCTATTTACGGCACTTATTACTCCTGAGGTAACTGTTGGACCACCAGCAAGTCCGAAAGGATTACCGATCGCAAAGACTCTTTGACCTACCCTTAATTTATCGGAGTCACCCAGTTCCGCAGCCGGGAGTTTTTCCTCCTTTACTTTGACGATAGCCACATCGTGCGTTGAGCACGTTCCTAGGACCGTGCCTTCTAATACGCGTCCATCTGCCAACGTTACCGATATTTTCTTTGCACCCGCAACGACATGGTTGTTTGTTAAAATCTGACCTTCCGGATCGATGGTGGTTCCGGATCCCATCCCTTTAACAGGGACTGCCCTGTAGAAAATATGGTGGAGAAGTTTAATGGTGCTTACGTTGACTACGCTGCGGCTTACTTTGTCCAGCACTTCTAGAACGGAAGCTTCACCATAATTTGACATTTATCTCCCACCAGACTTTTACGAGTTGGCGATTTTTTTATCTTTCGACTTTTAGGTTCATTCTCGTTGCTGGCGGAGTGCGGTTCACGGCGCCTTAAGAGTAATCCTATTAGGGAAGCACGTATTAGTAAATCTTACTAGGCAACATAAGGAAAGAAGGCGAAAAACAGGCATGCAACGTAAAGTATTAAGATCACCTGTGTATTGAATGGGGATTAGCTGAGGTTAGGTAAAATGCCGAAGGTCAAAGTTGACTGGACTAAGTGCAACGGCGACGGTGTCTGCGTGGATGTTTGTCCTGTTAACGTGTTCGAGCTTCAAGACCTTGCTGAATATCCAGACACTCAGAAATCCGTTCCTGTCAGAGAAGAAGACTGCATCCTTTGCATGGCCTGCGTGACCTCTTGTCCGACAGAGGCCATCACCGTGGAAGAATCATAGAAAATCGATAACAGAAAACTGAAAGATGCGCCACTGTCCACTGGTCTGGATATTAGTCTCTTCGTATGCCCATTTTTCGAAAAAGGCAAAGACCTTCCAGCCAACTTTTATTTCCGATCCTGTACAATTTCTATTTGTGCAGATGGGAAAGTCAGACAATGGTTAGTTTCGTAGAGATCGAAGGGAGAACTATTAGAGGCTTTTTTCAGGAGAGACCGAACCGTTTCTTAGCCATCATAAAGGTTGAAGACAGGATTCTGCCAAGTTTTCTGCCCAACCCCGGAAGAATGCGCGACCTTTTGACTCCGGGAACCGAAGTTCTTCTCAGAGAAGTGCCGAAAGAGAACAGAAAAACCGGTTATGACCTGATCGGAGTTTTCTACGACGGTCAGGTGGTGTCCGTTGATTCTCGGGTGCCCAACAAACTGGTCTTAAAAGCCTTAAAAAACAGGGACATCGAAGAACTTTCAGAATACAACGTCATAGAGCCAGAATACGGTTATGGGCACACCAGATTCGACTTCTTTTTGGCCAACGAGCACGAGAATTGTTTACTGGAGGTAAAGTCATGCACGCTGGTGAAAGACGGCGTAGCCTTGTTTCCCGACGCCGAGACTGAAAGGGGGAGGAGACACATGAGGGATTTGGTGAAGGCCAAAAAAGAAGGCTACCGGGCTTGTGTGCTGTTTATCGTTCAAAGAACCGATGCTTACGTGTTCGCTCCCAACGACGAAACCGATCCGGAGTTTGGAAAGGTTCTTCGAAACGCTGCCGTGGAAGGAGTTGAAGTTTACGCCTACTACTCTGAGTTCATAGAAAACAGGATTACTTTAAGGGGAAGAGTCAAGGTGGAATTGGAGTCACATCGAGATAACTGAGTTACATGTTCACTCCATCGATTTTGGCGTCACAATATGAACACGCAGAGTTTTTGATTCTATTTTCCAGAATTTGGTAACCGTACCGACGAATCAGCGCTTTCCCACATTTATAGCAGTAGGTGTTTTCTCCAAGTTCGCCCGGCACATTTCCTTCATAAACGTACCTCAAGCCCGCTTCCAAACCAATCTCCCTGGCCCTACGGAGAGTTGAGATAGGCGTTCGGGGCAGTTCTAGGAGTTTGTAGGCCGGATAGAACTGGCTGATGTGCCAAGGTATTTCCTCACCTACGTCTTTGATGAACTCTGCGATTTTCCGCAGGTTGTCTTCGGAGTCGTTCAGAGTTGGAATAATTAGAGTTGTTATCTCAATCCAGATTCCCAAGCTCCTGTGAAGCCTTATTGCATCTAACACAGGATTCAGGCGGGCGCCACAGACCTTGCGGTAAAAGTCGTCGCTGAAACTCTTTAGGTCAATGTTGGCTGCGTCCAAGTTTGGCTTTATCTCAAGCAGAGCCTCTTCGGTGATGTACCCATTTGTCACGAAGACGTTCCTGATTCCCTCTTTACTTGCCAGTTTGGCTGTGTCATAGGCGTATTCGAAAAAAATAGTGGGCTCAGTGTACGTGTAGGCTATGCTTTCACAATTGTTCCGCTTAGCCGCCACAACAATTTCTTCAGGGGACACGTCTTGTCCGAGAATTACTTTGCGGTCTTTAGGCATCTGAGAAATCTCAAAGTTCTGACAGTTCAGACACCTAAAGTTGCAACCCACCGTGGCGATGGAATAGGCCCGCGAACCGGGAAGGAAATGGAATAAAGGCTTTTTCTCTATGGGGTCCACGGCACGGGATACAACTTTCCCGTAGACTAAGCTGTAAAGCGTTCCATTCCTGTTCTCGCGAACTGCACAGATTCCCCTCTTCGAATCGGTTATTCTACATCTGTGACTACACAAATTGCACTTAACCACTCCATCGCCCAATTTTTCATAGAACATTGCTTCTTTCATTTCGAAGTCTTCCCTTTCCATAAAATGGGCATAGCCTAACTTAAATATTCAAAAAGTTTGCTTTGTGAGCGCGCATTCGAGGTTTCGAGATTTAATATCAGTGTTGCTGTTATGCAACAGTCACATACATTTAAAAGTTTACACTTAAAAAAATGGTGAGGGGGTGCGGGGAGAATTGGGGAAACTAGAGGGTTAAGGGGGCATACCTTAGTTTCCCCTTTTAGCTATTTTGAGACTGTGGCGACGCACCCCCATTATGAATGGGGGTCGATCTTCTCAAAATTTATTGGTGTTACTTAAACAAAACGTATGTAGACCGACCCCAATGTGACAATAGTGTGCAAAATCTTATTAACATTTTCAACTGCCTTTATAGAATGTGATGATGAATGAAGTGTCGAGACTGTAGATATTGCAACTATTTCCTAATCCAGAACAAGTACTGGTGTTACTTAAACAAAATGTATGTAGACCCCGAACAGCCTCAATGTGACAAATTTGAACCTTATAAAAGATAAGAGGACCACTGGACAATAATATTTTAAATGGGGAGAGTTAAGAAGTTCCTCAATGTTTCTAAAGTTAGTAGGTTGCTCCCCTGTTTGTGTTCGCGCGCACAGAATGAGGCATATTGAAAAGAGTCAAGCTCGTCGAATTTCGATCTTTCCTAGTTTGTTGTCTACTCCTGTGAATAGGACTGTGCCGTGAGCCTTGAGTAATTCGTGGTATAGATCCATTGGGTTGCTAGCTTTGATTACCGCGTTGGCGTTGTAGGCGCAGACGCCGATGATTGGGAGGTCTAAGACTCTGTGCAGTGCTCTCTCGTATTCTATCAAATCTTGGATCAAGTTGTGTTCAAAGAAGCATGCCGCTTCTCCAGCGCCTCTCCATCCCTTGAATCCTTTAGCCATGGCTTCATTGTACAGTTTTTTCAACAAGCCCATGGTGGTTGTTATATCAAATTTTTCGTCTATAATGTAGTAGTCCTTGTATCCAAGTATGCGCAGGGCACCTGTTTTCTCGTTTTTCTCAACCTCAATGCCGAACCGTTTCATGGCACCTCTTATTTGACTTGGGTTCTCCTCTGAGGCTATGTACACTGCAGCCTCGCCATTTTCTAATCCGACTTTGAGGTAGTTAAAAAGAACCTCGTACTTGGCTTCTGGAGACTGATACAAAAATATTGCGTGCTCCGAGGGGCTCAAATGCTTAACAAAGCGTGTTACCTTTTCGGCAACATCATCGGTTTCAATAGTTTTCATGTCTACGGAAGCGTGCCATAGGCCTTCGAATTTTTTTTGCATAAGCCCGACTAGGACGTTTTCGTCTGTCCACAGACGGGGATTCTTTCCCATGGTTCCTTCTGTTGACGTCGCAATCAATGCTTCCTTGTAGTCAACCAGTATATAATGACCCGACGGCTGATCCGTACACTTTAGGTCAAAAGAGGCTCCGGTTGATTTGTATTCTTCCAGAATCCTCATAATCAAGTCTTCATGCTCGAATGTGTCTAAAATTACGCGAACCTTTACCCCTTTCCTTATGGCTTCCCTAAGTGACTTAGCGTAGTTAGTGAAAACATGGATAAACTCGTCCCTGGAGGTGATGACATCAATTTCTCTCTCAGCGTTTTTAACCATAGTCAGTACCCTATTGATTATCCCCTCCCTCTGTGAGATCAGGGCAAAATGGGCTTCTTCCTCTTCGAATGTCGGTCTTATCTTATATGCCTTGAAATGCTTCAAAAACTTGTCTTTTTTAGCCTTCAGTGTAGACACTCTCTTGTCACTGACATCTCGTTCATGTTTGATCAGAATAGAAAGCGCCTCTTCCATGGGGATAGCTCTGATTCTGATTGGCGTGCCCAATATTTTTTCTATCAAGCCCATTTTTTCAAGTTTCGGCAGCATTCTGTATATGTCTTCTCGGCGCACCTTTGACACTTTTGAAACGCGACTGACTGAAGCTACGCCGATTTGAGCTATGGTTATGTACACCTTTGCCTGATTGTACGTGAGTCCGAAATCAGATAGCATCTTAGCGTTCTCGTTTAAAGACAGTAAGGTAAATCACCCAGTTCGGAAGTACTGTTACTGTTATCTTACAGTCACACACACTTAAAAACTTTTCAATACAATCACACTACTGCACCTGTGCAACAGTAACGCGCCCATGCAAAAGTGCTGCAGGTGTTATGCCACTGCACCATACACTCCACCCATGTAAAACTGGCTGGGTCCAAATTGAAGAGGCAACGAATGGAAATCATGGCTCAAATTTTGGTGTTCTGTATACGGGAGAGGCGGAAAACTCGCATCATGTACGGAACCAACCTAAGTCATACACAGCTTAAGGCCTTCCTGAAGTTTCTTATGTCGCGAGGTCTACTCGCGCATAGTTCAGATAGATACGTGACAACTGAGAAGGGACAACATTTTCTCAAGGCTTTCGCTCGACTCAATAACATGCTTGAGGATCCTGCACGTAGAGGCTTTCATGAAGCCCCCCGGGAAGGGCTAGGAGGAGAAAGTGTAAATCGCCCACATGGGGCGAACAGCCAGGTTGGAAAACGCGCACGCGCAAAACCACGATCAAGAGAGCCGCGTTAGTGGCCCTCATCAAGTTAGCGAATGATGCAGAAAAGAAAACGTGCGAAGCTTGAAACTGAAATTCGCAAGGCGCTTGAGGAAGATGAGGTGGCATTGGACTGTTGAAGAACGAGTATCGGGCGTAAAGCCCGCGATACCGGCAAAAACATAATAAAAACATAGCATTTGGGCAAAATCGAAAGCAGAAAAACGTGCGCGGAGGACTCCGCTGTTACTGTTGCATCACAGTCACATACATTTAAACGTTTCCCCATCAAATTGCAATGCACGATAAGAGGAAAGCGGAAGTGAAAGATGTGAAAATGGTTCTCGGTCTAGGCTCGTTGATAATGTTACCGCTATTAGCATCGCCAGTATCAGCCCCTCCTAATTGGGACAAAAATCCCGGTGGGCTAATGTACAAAGGTTTCGTACATGCAATAGCATTAGAAATCGAAGGAGAAACTTGCTATTTCGCAGGGCCGGGAAGTTTCTTTCCTCGGTTTTTAATTTTTCATAAGCGAGCGCGCATTAATGGGAGGCGAAAAGAGTGGTGTTGAGAAACGTTATCGATGTTGATGAAGAAAAACCGCTGTTTCAACTGTTCTTCTTGAGAGACGACGAAGGTCAGAGTGTTGAGGTTAAAGAGGTTGAGGAGATTGATTTTGATGAAGTTGAAAAGCGTCTTGAACGGGGAGAATCAGTTTTCATCACGCGCAAACGCGGGGCTTCCTCTCTATTGCGGACAACGGAGGTGTAAAGAGAGATTTAAAACTAATGAGAGCGAATTGAAATGGACAGTAAGCAGAAAAAAGAACAAATGTGCTCGTCGTCTTTTATAGCATGTATGGAAATACGGCTAAACTGGCGAAAGCAGTTGCAGAAGGCGCGAGGCAAGCCGAAAATGTAAAAGTTTCCCTTAGACAAGTTGAGGACCTGGTGCCCAAAGAAATTATCGAAGCCAATGAAAGGATGAAACAAGTGAAAAAAGAGTTGGCGGACATCCCCGTTGCGACAAATGAGGACCTGGTGGAAGCCGACGGAATTGTGTTTGGCACGCCAACGAGATATGGAAACATGAGTGCCCAAATGAAACAATTCATTGACAGAACCGGGATGTTGTGGGCAGAAGGAAGACTCATCAACAAGGTTGCGGGAGTCTTCACCAGCACAAGCACCATTCACGGTGGACAGGAGACCACCATAGTAACTTCCATGATTCCCTTGCTTCATCTAGGCATGATCATTGTGGGAATACCTTACTCCGAACAACGATTGTTTTCATTAGAGACCGGAGGGGGAAGCCCCTATGGAGCCTCCTCTGTTTCAGGACCCAACTCAGACAGGCCCCCCACAGAAAACGATTTGGAGATGGCAAAAACCTTGGGAAGAAGAGTTGCTGAGACAGCAAAAAAGATAGCTGGAAAATGACAAACGGCTGACGAAAGGGTGAATTGGATGGTTAAATTCAGAGTGGAATTAGACAAAAACGCTTGTCAAGGGTTTGGAGCCTGCGTTGAATTATGTCCACAGTTCTTCCAGCTCTCGGATGTCGAGGGGAAAGTCAGCATTGAAGGAGCCAAGAAAGTTATGAAAGAAGATGAAGTGGTTGTAGAAACGTTGGAACTGGACAAACTGGAATGCGTCAGGGATGCAGCGGAAGCCTGTCCCTTCAACGCAATACACATCGTAAACGTGGAGACTGGGGAGAAACTCATCTAGGCCCATGGTGGTAAAGTGATTGTAAATAAGATCTCTCTGATGGTCGGGGGAGAAGCCGGAGCTGGGATAACTCGTTCTGGCTTCCTCTTTGCCAAAGTCTGCTTGAGGGGCGGCCTCCACGTCTTCGGCACCAACGACTATCAATCCCTCATAAGGGGAGGACACAATTTCTACACTGTGAGGGCAGACGCTGAAGAGGTTTACTCTCAAGCCGACACCACAGATCTGCTTTTGGCGCTAAACAAAGAGACCATTCTTCTCCATGAAGACGAGCTTGTCCCAGGCGGAGGGATAGTGTACGACGGAGAAGAGACCGCCCTAAGCGATGAAGAACTAGGCAGAAACGACCTAAAACTCTACTCAGTTCCTCTGAAGGGAGTCGTCAAGGAATTAGAGGGGGAATCGATCATGCGGAACACCGTGGCTCTGGGAGCTGCGGTGGGCCTTCTAAACTACGATCTAGAGGTTCTGAACGGAGTCTTGAGGGACACGTTTAAGCCAAAAGTGGCGGAATTAAACGTAAAGGCCGCAAAGATGGGATACGACTATGTCCAAGAGCATTATGCCGGGGACTTCAAGTATCGACTGGAGAAAACGAGTTCGGCCGGAAAACGAAGGATTTTTCTCACAGGAAATGAGGCTGTTGGTCTCGGCGCCATCCGGGCAGGGTGTAAGTTCTATGCTGCCTATCCCATGACCCCCGTCACCGGACTGCTTCACTTCATGGCATCCCTCGATAGAGAATACGGCATGATCGTCATACAGGCAGAAAGTGAGATAGCGGTCATCAACATGGTTGCCGGCGCCTCCTTCGCCGGAGTGAGGGCCATGACGGCCACCTCCGGGGGAGGGTTCTGCCTTATGGTTGAGGGTCTGGGCATGACTGGCATGACCGAGACTCCCGTGGTGATAATACTGGGCCAGAGATCGGGACCCAGCACGGGGTTGCCCACCTACTCGAGCCAAGGAGACCTCAGGTTTGCAATCCACGCCTCCCAAGGAGAGTTCCCAAGGGTGGTCATAGCCCCGGGGGATGTGGAGGAGTGCTTCTACAAGACCGTGGAGGCCTTCAACCTGGCGGAGAAGTTCCAGATACCGGCCATCCTCATCACGGACAAGTACCTCGTGGAGAGTCATGGGGCTGCAGAGCTCTTCGACCAGAACAGAATTGGGATCGACCGTGGTCTTCTACTGGCGGAGGATGAATATAAGGGTGAGGAAGAATATAAGAGGCACAAGTTCACGGAAGATGGCGTCTCACCCAGAGCCATGCCCGGAATGAGGGGAGCCATCGTAAGGACCAACACCGATGAACATGATGAACGTGGATACACAACTGAAGATCCTCAGTTGACTGCCAAAATGGCTGATAAGCGGTTCAAGAAACTAGATGCCCTCGTCGAAAACCTAGAAAACTATGAAACAACCAAGCTTTACGGCCCAGAGAAAGCGGACATCACCATTTTGGGATGGGGATCCACAAAGGGACCAATTAGAGAGGCCATGAAACTTCTCAGTAGGGAAGGTCTGAAGATTAACTATCTCCAAATCATATACCTGAGCCCTTTTCCAGTTGCGAACGTTCAAAGGGTCTTGAAATCAGCCAAAAAGACGGTTGTGGTGGAAAACAACAAGACCTCTCAGCTGTCCAGCCTCATAAGGGAACATCTTCTCATGACCGTTGACCACAAGGTTCTCAAGTACAATGGAAGGCCCTTCAATCCAAGGGAGCTTTCCCAGAGGATAAGGGGGGTGCTCTGAAGTGGCGACTCTCGAAGATTTAAAGACACCGGAAAAGAATACTTGGTGCCCTGGATGCGGAAACTTCGGAATATTGATGGGCTTCAAAAGGGCTCTGGTGCAGTTGGGCCTTGAGAGAGATCAGGTCGTCCTCGTGTCGGGCATAGGCTGCCATGGGAAGATGGTTAACTACGTGAACGTAAACGGGTTCCACGGCATCCACGGCAGGGTATTGCCCTTGGCAACTGGCATCAAACTGGCGAATCCCAACTTGACTGTGGTGGGCTTTGCTGGAGACGCTGACTGCTATGATGAGGGGTGGGACCACTTCAGCCATGCCATCAGAAGGAACATTGACATAACCTTGATCGTGCACAACAACATGGTTCTCGGCTTGACCGCGGGCCAAACAACCGCTACCAGCCAAAAGGGGTTCAAAACAAAATCGACCCCCTTCGGCTCCATACCCCCCGCGTTAAATCCCATCGCCCATGCACTGGTTAGCAATGGCACCTTTGTGGCCAGAGGATATTCCGGAGATATGAGGCACTTAACCAGCTTGATGGTGGAAGCCATTCAGCATAGAGGCTTTGCCCTTCTTGATGTCTTTCAGCCCTGCGTGACCTTCAACTACCTGAACACTTACGACTGGTTCAAGGAGAGGGTTTACAAACTGGAGGAGGAGGGCCACGACGTAACCGACAAAGGGAAGGCTTTGGAAAAGGCTTTTGAATGGGGAGACAGAATACCCATAGGTGTTTTCTACCAAGAAGAACTCCCTACTTATAGGGATAGCTTGCCCCACGTGGCAGGAAAGAGTTTGGCGAGGCAGAAAGTAGAAGATGTAGATATAACAACCTTAATGGAAGGCTTAACATGACAAAATGTGAGGGTGCAACGTTATTAAAAAAGGCAAATTAAAGGAGGTGGTTTGATGGAAGAGATACACAAATTGAAACCTCTGCCCTTTGCATACAATGCCTTAGACGGTATATCAGAACAACAAATCAAGTATCATCACGACGCACATTACGCAGCCTACGTCAGAAACAGAAACATGATAGAAGCTCAGCTTGCGGAAATGCGAAGAAAAGGAGACTTCCCAAATATAAGGGGACTGAAGTTGAGCGAAAGCCACAACGCCAGCGGAATGATACTCCATGAAGTATATTGGCAAACCCTCGGAGGAAAGGGCGGAGAACCAACGGGTAAGTTGGCTGAAAAAATAAGAAAGGACTTTGGCTCCTTCGAAACCTGGAAGAAAGAATTCATGGCCGTCGCCGACAGCGCAAGAGGCTGGGCTCTGCTCTGTTACGACCTCAGCGACAACAGACTCCACATATACTCGGTGGACTTTCACGACCAAGGCGCCGTCTGGGGGTCAATTCCCATAATGGCCCTCGACGTTTGGGAACACGCCTTTTACCACGATCAGGGACCAAACAAAAGACCCTACTTCGAAGCCTTCTGGAAGAACGTAAACTGGAAAAACGTAAACGAGAACTTCGAGAGAGTAACATCAAAATTGAGAAGTAAATGAGTTAGAAATAATGCGCGGAGATGTTTGTATGGCCTGTTGGCGATGGTTTGCAGGAATGCTGCAGGAAGCGGGGATAGAAGTCACCGACGAGAACAGAGATAGGATCGATGAAGTAATCCATGAGTTCATAGGTGAAACTTCGAAATACGGGCACTGTTCCTCCGATTGGAGGAGAAAGAGCAAAATAATCAAGGCCGACGAGAGCGAGAAGAGAAGACTGATTGAGAGGCTAAAAGCCATACAAGGTAAACGAAAACTTCGAGAGAGAGAAGGCGCCAAGATTTGAGAAGTAAGTAAGCGGTGTTACATGTGTACCGGCGAAAGTTTTTTATTTATGCCAAAAAGACTATGTATAGGTGTTTGTTATGGGAAAGAAAGGAAGAGAAATAGTGGAAGTTGACATCGAAGAACTATTGAAGGATCTAAATAGCGCCTATGCCGACGAATGGATTGCCTTTTTCTACTACACCTGGGCAGCAGACTTTATCGAGGGACCAGATTACCCCACAGTGGCCAGCGAACTCGACAAAATCGCAAAAGAGGAGTTCGAGCACCTGTCTGAACTAGCCGACAGAATCCTCGAGTTGGGCGGGGAACCAGAAAGAGATATCGAAGATTTACAGAAAATAGCTAACTGCAAGAAAGTTGTGTTCCCCAAGAACGAAAGAGACCTTGAAGGAGTACTCAACGCAGTTGCGGAGGCAGAAGGATGCGCAATCGACGTGTACAACAAGCTTATCAAAAAGGTATCTGCCTGCTACGAAAAAGATGTGAGAACTTTCCACCTAATAGAACACATACTTTCAGAAGAGATACAACACGAAGAAGCCTTCGAAAATCTACTGGAAAAAAAGAGAAAATAACCTATTGGAGACAGCTCAGAATTTCCTTCACTCCATCATTTCCCTAACTGACCAGATAAAGTCCAAAACCGGTATGCTACAGAGTTCGTTCCCTCGTTGAAAAACTGTTTTGATAACAGCCGAATATGCAGTTGCCATAAAATCGCTCTCAGGGAACAAAAATGCCCGTCGAGATAGAAAAGTTCGCTGACGAGTGGGGCCCAGAGAAGATACTGTACGTCCATGATCCCAAGGTGGGGATGAAAGGTGTTCTGGTCATCGACAACACAACTCTCGGCCCAGGCAAAGGCGGAATCAGAATTTTACCTACCATCACAACAGAGGAAATCTTTCGTTTAGCCAGAACAATGACATGGAAATGTGCCCTCGCGGAGTTACCTTTCGGAGGAGCAAAATCCGGCATAATCGCCGATCCAAAGGAGATATCCAAAGAGAAGAAGATGGAAATAATACGGGCCTTCTCCAGAGCCCTGAAACCCGTATGTCCAAGACTCTACGTGGCCGCACCAGACATAAACACAGGAGAGGAGGAAATGGCCGTTTTCGCTGAGGAAAACGGTTCCATGAAGGCCTGCACCGGAAAACCCGCCCACATGTGCGTGAAGCCCGGCGTGAAATGCGGCATCCCCCATGAATATGGGTCTACAGGCTTTGGAGTAGTCCAGGCCACATCTACGGCAGCAAATTACGTAGGCTTGGACGTTGAAGATGCAACAGCCGCGATAGAGGGCTTCGGAAACGTCGGTTCCTATGCGGCCAAATACTTCACGCAGATTGGTGCACAAGTTGTAGCAGTTTCCGACTCCAAAGGTTGCATATACAACCCGGAAGGGTTGAAATTCGAGAAATTATACAGGGTCAAGAGGGAAACTCGCTCGGTCATAAACTACAGGCCTGGGAAGGTGTTGGAGAACAAGGAAATCTTTGAGCTTCCAGTGGACATTCTTGTTCCCGCGGCTCTCCCCGACGTAATCAGAAAGGACAACGTAGACCGTGTCAAAGCAAAAATGGTGGTTGAGGCTGCCAACATCCCCGTAAGCCCGGAAGTAGAGGAGGTTCTACGGAAGAGAGGAGTCTTGGTCATACCTGACATCCTTGCGAACGCTGGAGGCGTCATATCATCCTACGCCGAATATAGGGGTTACAACCCGAAACAGATGCTAAAGCTTGTCCAAAGAAAGATTCGCCGAAACACTAGAACCGTTCTGGAATACGCCGATAAAAAACACATGGGACTGAGGGATGCGGCGCTAAACATTGCCAAAGAGAGAATACGTAGAGCGCGAAGTTATTGAGGAAGCCTAATCATCGAATCCACATTGATTGTGTGGTTTAAACCGTTCTCTTCCAGATAGTTCCTTCTTCCGTGTCCTCTATGATTATCCCCAGGTCCTTCAATTTTGATCGAATCATGTCTGAAATTTGCCATTCTTTTCTTTCTCTAAACATCTGCCTTAATTCGATGATTAAATTCACCAAGTTTTCCAAGTTTTCCAAATCTATTTCTCTTTCTACCCGTTGGAGGATGTTAAAGATGCCCCCGAGTTCTTTGAAGGCCTTCAGAATATTTCCGAGTAATTTTCCATTTATTGTTCTATGAGTGTCGGCAAACCTGTTTACCTCTTTAGCCATATCGAACAGTGCTGTGAGGGCGTAGGGAGAGTCGAAGTCGTTGTCCATGGCCTCGATGAATCTGCGATGACATTCTGCTAGTTTCTTCTCCAGTTCCATTTCATCCTCTTCGACTTTTTCCTTGGGTGTCAGCCTCTGAATCTTATCTAAGGCATTATATAGAGTCTGAAGATTCCTTTTCGCCTGTTCTAGGCTTCCTTCACTGAAGTCTATGGTGCTTCTATAGTGCGTAGAGGCAAAGAAGAACCTAAAAGCCTCAGGGTCATATCTTTTCAGGGCTTCTCGAACCAAAATGAAATTGCCTAAAGATTTTGACATCTTTTTACCCTGAGTCTTCAGAATCCCCGTATGCACCCAGTATCTGACCAGCGGCTTCTTTCCTGTTGCGGCTTCAGCTTGGGCGACCTCAGCTTCATGGTGGGGGAAAATGAGTTCAATAGCGCCCCCGTGGATGTCATACTGGGAGCCAAAGTAGTTTGTCGTGATCGCCGTGTCTTCGATATGCCATCCCGGTCTTCCCCAACCCCAAGGTGGGTCCCAACCCAGTTCCCCGGGTCCCCGCTTCTTCCACAGGGCGAAGTCAGCTGGGTTTCTCTTCGTCGGATCAGGCTCTATCCGGTGCTCCCTGAGTTGTGAGGGGTTCTGATGGGAAAGAGCTCCGAAGTCTTTGAATTTAGTGACATCATAATAAACCCCTGTCTCAGTCTCGTAGGCATATCCCTTCTCCATCAATACTTTCACCTGTTCAATAATCTCAGGGATGTGCTCTGACGCTCTAGCAAAGAGGTTTACGCTTTTGATGCCGAGGGCAGCCATGTCCTCATGAAAGGCCTTCTCATACTCCTTTGCTAACTCGAGAGGGTCAGCTCCAACCTCGTGGGCTCTCTTTATGATTTTATCATCCACATCTGTGATGTTCATGACGAAGAAGAGATTGTATCCTTTGTATCTGAGATATCGGGCAATGATATCGTATGTTATATAGGTTCTTGCATGGCCCAAATGAGAGAGGTCATAGGTGGTTGGGCCACATACGAACATGTTAACCCTATTCCCCTGTATCGGTTTGAAGACTGCTTTCCTTCTGCTCAACGTATTATAAACCCTCAAGACCATCTTTCGTCACCCTCCATCACGCGACAGATGGAGCCCAGGAGGGGATTTGAACCCCTATAAAATCGCTCTGCAGGCGATCACCTCACCGCTCGGTCACCTGGGCCTGAAAGCTCTTACATCACATTTGTTACTCCGTTGCTATTAAACTTCCTGCGCGGGTGAACAGTAGGAATTATCTTCGCTGTTTAATTTACATCACCAACGGCTTTCACGGCATATTTAACCCTGATTGTTCCAGGTCCATAGTTTTCAAAACTTAAAATCTTCATTTCCACGTCTACGAAATCTTTGAGTTCGTATATGAAATCCTCCAGGTAATCATAGGCCCCGCAAGTTCTACAAAATGACCCCTTGAAGTCCACTGTTAACTCATCCTCTCTTATCGTTACGAGTTTCGCTGTGGCCTCAGGACTTCTAAAATGGTTGTACGCTTCGACAGCTTTTAAGACCACTTCCTTGAAGGACATTCCCTCACCAAGTTTTTCTTGTGTTTTGTTATCTATAAGCATTTCTTTAAGGCGGCGACTGCGGAGAACAGCCAGGAACTTGGCAGAAATCTTCGTTTTTTGGCACCTTAATTGTGAACCTAAAAAGTAATGACTGAGAAATATTACTTTATGGAGGGTTAGATGTGGATTTGGGGCTTAGGAATCGTGTCGCCATTGTAACTGGATCCAGCCGGGGGATAGGAAAGGCCGTAGCCCACGGTTTGGCTGAGGAAGGCGCCAGGGTAACTGTCTGCGCCAGAAATGAAGAGAGGTTAAGAGAGTCTGCTAAGGAGATCAAGTCTTCAACCGGAAGTGAAGTTTTACCTGTTCGGGCAGACCTCAGAAATAAGGAAGATATCAAATTACTGGTGAAGACGACGGTTGAGAACTTCGGAAGAGTTGATGTATTAGTCAATAACACGGGAGGCCCTCCTTCATCGCTTTTCCTAGAGACGTCCGAAGAAGATTGGCGTGACGCCGTCGACTCCTTGTTGATGAGCATCATAACCTGTTGCAGAGAAGTTATACCGTACATGAAGAAGCAGCAATGGGGCAGAGTCATCAACATGACATCCTTTGCGGCGAAGCAGCCAGCCGAGAGGTTGGTCTTATCTAACGCCGTTAGGGCTGGGGTACTGGGCCTAACTAAGACCCTTTCTAACGAGTTGGCGGAATACGGAATCCTCGTTAACGCCGTATGTCCAGGCTGGACTCTCACGAGAAGGGTTGAGGAATTAGCGAAATCGACAGCAGAAAAGACCGGGAAAACTTATGAGAAGGTGATCGGCGAATGGGCAAGCAGCATCCCGCTAAAACGTCTAGCACAACCTGAAGAGATCGCTAACCTCGTAGTCTTCTTGGCTTCCGAGAGAGCCAGCTACATAACTGGAACCGTCATCCAAGTCGACGGCGGCTTCATCAAATCTCTGCTGTAAATGGAAATTGAACTGCGGGAACACCCACATACATAATTTAGTTAGGTTAACATGTAGCTGAATGTTGGAAGCAGGGCTAAAACGCCGATGAGGATGCAGAAGCCCCAAAATTTGATCTTCTTAGTAGCCTTTACCAAGAGGTGAATCGAGAGTAAGCCTATTAGAAACGAGGATAAACAGCCTAGAGTCAATTCCATAATTCCAACCGAGACAAACCCTTCGGTTATGCCTAGCCCCAGTTCCGCTATCAAAACTGCTGGCACACTCATGAGGAACGAGAGCTTAATTGCAGATTCGCTTTTAAACTCCCTGAAAAGCAGGGTGGAGATCGTTACTCCTGAACGGGAGATCCCAGGAAACGCTGAGAACCCTTGTGCTACCCCTAAAAGAATTGTGTCAAAAAACTTCACTTCTCCAATCTCCCTTTTCTCATGTTTCCGGGAATACTTCTGGAGAAGCCCTGTAATTATAAGTGCGACGCCTATCATCCCTGTGAAATATTCGCCGAGCGTCAGTAGTGATTTCTCCGCGAGTTTGAAGATGAAGTAGCCGATGAAACCGGAGAGGAGGGTTGAGAATAGGAGGAACGACATTAGGTTGTTCACTCCACCCGAGTATCGGAAACGGTAACTTGGAAGGGCCTTCGCCAAAGCAAGGAATTCCCGTCTGAAATACACTAAAGCCGCAAATAATGTTCCTATATGCAGATAAATAGGAAGGCTAAACGATTCTAACCTGCCCATCCCAAAAAGGTAAATCATAACCAGCATAAGGTTGCCTCGGCTCGATATGGGAAGCCACTCAAAAAAACCCTGTAAGACGCCTAGGAATACAATTGTCCAGATCGCTTCCGCCAACAAGGTTCGTCCCCTAAGAGTTATGTTCGTAAACCTTGTCCATAAAAAGTTTATTTCAACCTAAAGGATTTACCTAAGCCCCTTCAACTCAGCATATTTGAAGACTATTAAAATATAGGGGGTCTAACCCTCCATGTGCAAGAGAAAAAGAGAGGGGAGTTGAGGTTACTTTCATTTTCTTAATGGTTAATGAGAATAGGGGAAAAGTAGAGGTAGGTTTAAGTAACGAATGAAATAATACGGTGAAGAGAGGCTGGCGAGGTAGATTTGACTGGCCAAAGGATGGTTTACATAGGAAACGCTAGGGAAGTGCCGGTTGGAGAGGCTAAGAAGTTCTTCTATCCCGTAGGCGACGAGAAGGGAACAGCGAAGCCCGGCTTGCTTATACATCTCGAAGGGGGCTTCGTAGCCTGGGACGGGTTGTGCACCCACATGCAGGCCGAGCTTGAATGGAACCGGTACACTGGGAAGATATGGTGCACTTTGCACGACGGCATGTACCATCCAGAGTCAGGAGGGCCCTTCAGGGGGATGCCAAAGGAAGCCCTAAAGGAGATAGAGTTGAAGATCGAGGAAAACGGAGACATATACGCCATACTGTAAACGAAAAGGATCAGTTGGCGCCCTGTTTTGGTTGCTTAGTTATCTGGCAATTCTCTTTGAGGAGCCCTGAAGGTCATTCTACCACGGTCATCTCTTGTCCGCAGCAGACCAGGGTTCCAGCGCCTGCTTCTAACACCTGCACCTTGTTCCCACATATCTCACAAACGTATATCTCACCCTTCTCTGTCATGTATCCTGCCTCCCTCATCTTATACGCCTTAAACATATATCATGATTGGCCCTCTTTACACTTGACGGAGAGAAGCTACGCCACGGTGAAGATAAGGAAAGGAAATGGTGACGGGCCCGCGGGGATTCGAACCCCGGATCTTCGGCTTTCCCCGCATACATAGGAGGCCTACGCGCCGCGTCCACTCCGACGCGCCTCGGCGCACTGTCCTAACTGTGCTACGGGCCCAACGAAACTTTCAAGGAAGACACCTACTTAATTGTTTCCTTGACAGGTAAGATTTAAGTTGGCGTGAAGGCTTGAATAGCCTGAGCGGGGGTACCCGAGCCAGGTCTAAATAGGGGTCGACACCCTAGGAGAAGGGGGAGGACTTAAGCGAAGAACAGACTTTCAAGAGATCCTCTGGCGAAGGCCTCCGCGGGTTCAAATCCCGCCCCCCGCACCAAAACGTAAACCCGCCGGGTTAAACGAGAAAGAACAGATTTTCAGAACTTTGTGGCATTGTCTTTATTTTTCTTCTCTTTGCATCTTTTTCAACATCCGCATCGTATGAGCCTATTTACCATAGTTACGTATCTTGCCTTCTCTTTTCAACTCAATGCCCCTCTCGATCAACCCTTGTAATTCTTCAATCGTAAACACTTCATCAAGACGACCCTTACCTTGAAAATATGCGATACCCCGAACATATCTTGTCCATTTTCCGATCATAGCGCTCACACGCATCCCGGCGGCATCGCTTGCCCTTCACCTTTACCGACGTTATTTTTCTTCTAATCTCGATCCCCTCTAAGATAGCTTTAGAACCTTTAAGTTCACCCAGTTGTCGAAGGGCACATGTTTAGTCGGTTTGGAATGACTATGAGTCTATTCCTTCCTAAACTTTTGAACTCTTTTAGATAGTATTTCTAGAAGCTTTTCCTCCTCCAGAGCATGTTTCTCATCGGGGGTAAGCTCTTCAGGCAGCCATGAGGGCCTAGATTTCTCTTTAAAGTAGGCTCTAATAGCCCTCCTTAAAGCCCCTACAGCTAAGATGCCGCAGTGGTATTTGACGGATGGGAGGCCTCCAAGCATCTCAGATATTTCTTTCCATGATGTACGCCAAGCTTCCTCTAACGTTTTACCTTTAACCATCTCTGTCATCATGCTTGCAGTGGCGATGTTGGCAGCGCAACCATAGCTTTCGAAGCTAGCCGCAAATATCCTCTGTTTTTCCCTATCTATTTTAAGGTATACTGCAATCATGTCCCCGCATGCTATGCTTCCGGCTACAGCTTCAGCGTCAGCATCTTCCATCTTACCCAGATTCTTGGGATTCCTGAAGAGCTCTAATACCTTAGGGCTGTAGGCTAGGGGTATGCGGCTAGACAACTTCTCTACCTCTTTCAGGTTTAATCGGGTTTAAGGATCGTATTCTGGCTACAGCTTCAGGTATGGATTCCAAAACGTATTCGATATCGGAATCTGAGTGGAAGGGAGTAACCTTCATAAGAATGCTTCCGTGAGCCTCCTCGTACCTGCGTCCTATAGCCAGAAGCACATGGCTAGGTTCAAGTACACGGCTGGTGCACGCGCTACCGCTAGACACGTACACGCCTTTCAAGCTTAATTCAACCGTTAAAGCTTCACCTTCACAGTATAGGAAGCTCAGGTTAATGTTATCAGGTGAACGCCGTGGACCTTTGGGGCCGTTCAGTAGCGTATGTTCCACGGTTTCCAGTATACCTTTTATGAGTTTTCTCCTCAGCCTAGTCATATCGGATACGTAGGTCTCGAAGTTTCTATGCGTTAGCTCCACTGCTCTAGCGAACCCGACTATGCTGGGAACATTCTCTAACCCAGGCCAAAGCTTCTGAGTGCTAAGCTGGCCGTATACTATGGGTTTAAGACTAACGTTCTCTTTAACGTAGAGTGCACCTGCCCCTTTAGGCCCGTAAACCTTGTGGCTGCTGAAGGACGCTAAATCCACGTTTAGCTTCCCCAGGTCGAAAGGAATTCTTCCTAGAGCGTCGCATGCATCTACATGAAACTTAATATTCTGATCTTTGTCCTTAACTACTTCTCCTATAGCCTTGATATCTTGGATTACACCTATCTCATGGTTCACTGCGGCTACGCTGACCAGCAGGGTTTCCCTGTCGAGGTGATCGGCTAGGAACTCCAAGTCTACAAAACCCTCTCGATCTACCGGTATTTTCACCACCTTGAAACCCTGCTCTTGAAGCTGCTCCGCCGGGAATATTACACTTAAATGCTCTATGCTGGAGATGAGGATTTTAGTCTGACCACGAACCGATTTAGCTAAACCTAGTATAGCGATGTTATTCGCTTCAGTTCCGCTGTGCGTGTAGATTATCTCCTCCGGTCTGCAATTCAAAGCTTCAGCTATAGTCGAATTGGCCTTATACAGGGCTTCATAGGTCTCCCATCCAACCCTATGTGTTATGGAAGGGTGTCCCCTCCCCGCGGCCTTATAAGCTCCGATCATAGCCTCCAAAGATTCAGGGAAGACGAACCCTGAATTTTCAGAGTCTAGATAGATATCCTTCCCAGGCTTACCATGCGATTCTATGAGTTCCTCTATACTCCCGGATACGTCGCTGTAGATCAACCAGACACCTCCACGTAGATCTCATACACACCATCAGCCTCCTTGACCTCCAAGACTCGGTGACCCACACTAGAAGCCCATTCCCTGACATCTGATGGAGTGGCGGGATCTGTAGCCAGAAGCTTAACTTTCTGCCCTGGCTTAGCTTTAGATACGGCTTCAGCTAAAGCTAGGAGTGGACCTGGACACGACTTGAACCGCGCATCCACCACTAGATCAATTTTCAAAGAATGAACCCTCCAAGAAGTCATCTAAGATATGAACAAAGTCACATTTGCGGATTTGGCCTTCCCTAGGAAGGAAGCTGCGCCTACCACTCCATCTACGAAGGTTTCGAGGACTTTTTCATCTAAGCCTAGAAGCTCAAGAGTGGTAGAGCACGCATAGACTTTAAGTTTACCCGTAGCTTTACCTTGGGCTATTATGTTTTTCCAGCTAGGTAGGGATCCTGAAGCAAAGGCTTCAGCCAACTTACCACCATATTCTTGGTAGTCTAGGCTTACCTCTGAAGGCTCATAACCTTTCCTTAAAGCTAGGAGACCCCAGAAGGTGAAGAAGAGTTCGGCTTCCCAACCGGAGACCGCTGCGGTACCGGCTAAGGTTATGGCAGGATATAATTTATCCAACTTATCCGAAGCCACTATTATAGAAATTTTAGCCAAGAGAACCTTCACCACCCAGTTTAACCATTCTCCTCTTTAAGCTCAGGATTCACCTTCTCATGCGAGATTGCTACTCCCTTAGCTTTAACCCTGAGTGCCTCAACGAATTTTTCCCTAGTCTCGCCGGATGTGCTGGCAACAACCACTGTCCCCACCTCGACCACGAAACCACAACAATGCTACATAAATCTTAAATTTCCTGACTAATATTCTTTGCGAACCTACCACATGTCGATAATGGTTAGCCAGAACCCGCCCATGCGCGAAGGAGAGGCTTAAAAGGCGGAGATAACATTAAAAATCAAAATCTGATCGACCGACCCCGTTCTTTGTGAGGGAAGGAAAGTTATGGATCCGAGACTCACGAAGTTTGTCAACAAGATCAGGGACAAGGGCCTCAGGGAAAAGGTGACCCAGCTGTTGGAGAAGCCCACCATCGAGATAGAGGGAAGGGTCTACACGGGGCTGCCGCTGGACCGTTCACCGGCCAGCGTGTCTAGGCACCACAGCTACCCCGGCGGCTTCTTGGAGCACCTCCTCGCCACGGCCCAGATTTCCCTAGCCCTCTGTGATGTCGTCCAAAGGGTTTATCACGGCGAGGTCAACACCGACCTGGTGCTGTGCGGGGTCCTCCTGCACGACATATTCAAGCCCCTCACCTACGCCGAGAGAGAAAACGGAACCTACCGACTGACGCCCCTGGCCGAACGCCTCGACCACATCACCCTGGCGGCCTCAGAACTCCTCCGCAGAGGCTTCCCATTGCCTCTGATCCATGTTGTCTGCGCCCACCACGCGGAGCACGGGCCGATGTCCCCGAAGACCTTGGAGGCCCTCATCGTTCACTTGGCGGATATCGCGGACTCCCGCCTCAACGGGGATGTGCTGCGGGCGGCGGGCTTTCTCATAAGGGAGGCCACCGGGGAAGAGATCAGACCTCTCTCCTCGAGGGACGCCTTCCAAATCGTCCGCATAAAAGCCGAAGAAGGACCCAAGGGCGTCAGAAACTACGTGACGAAAAATCTAAAGACTTGATGTGACGATTCGTGCCTACGAAAGCTCGCTCAGCTTGAATTCTTCGTGCACCGCTCGAACCGCTTTCGGTCCGTCGGCCTCCTTGACCACAAAGGAGATGTTAAGCTCGGAGGAGCCTTGGGCTATCATCCTTATGTTTATCCCCCTTCGCGCCACCGCGCCGAAAACTCTAGCCGCCACCCCAAGGGTGCCCCTCATGCCAGCACCCACGACGGCAACAATGCACACGTCCTTTTCCGCGGTCACCTCCCCTATGAGGTCTCTGCCGAGCAATGCACCCCTTAAGGCTTCCACCGCCTTCTTTAGTAGAGCCCTTCTGATGACTAGGGAGATGTTGGCCTCTGAGACACTCTGGGAGATCATAAGGATGTTTACATGGGACCTTCCGAGGATGTCGAAAACCTTGGCGGCTGTCCCCGGGGTGCCCACCATCCCCGCGCCGCTGACGGTGACCAGCGCCACGTCTTTGACTAGGGTCACGGCCTTCACGACGGTGCCGGGCTTGATCTTCTGCTCCTTGACGATGAGGGTTCCGGGGTTCTCTGGGTGGAAGGTGTTTCGGATTCTGACGGGGATGTTCTGTTCCATGGCGGGCTCCAGCGCCCTGGGGTGCATGGATTTCACCCCGAAGACGGCCATCTCCGTGGCCTCGGCGAAGGAGATTTCAGGTATTCTCTTGGCTGAGGGCAGAATTTTTGGGTCCGTGGTCATTAGACCGTCTACGTCAGTCCAGATCCAGACCTCGTCCACGTCCAGTGCCGCTCCGATGACGGTGGCAGTGTAGTCGGACCCGCCCCTGCCAAGGGTTGTGACCACACCTTCCTCGTCTGCGGCGATGAAGCCCGCCACCACGGGTATAACCCCCTCCTCTAACAAGGGGCCGAGCCTTTTCCTAACCTGCTGTTTTGTCACGTCTAGTAGAGGTCGGGCCTCTCCGAAGTTGGAATCCGTCACTATTCCAGCCTCTCTCCCGGTGTGATGCCGAGCCTTCAACCCTAAACTGTGTAACGCCCCCCACAGAATTGGGATGGAAAGCCGTTCTCCAAATGACAAAACGTAGTCTCTGGACCTCGGGGTTACTTCGCCAAGATACATCACGCCCATCAAAACTCTCTCCAGCTCGCTGACCAAAGCCTTAATAGCCAGCTCCACCTCCTTCCGCACCTCGCTTCCTACAGCTTTTCTGGCAGTGGTTAAGTGTCTCTCCGTCAACCTCTGTATGAAATCCTGAACAAACTTCTCGTCCCCGTCTCTCGCCCTCTCTAAAGATTCCGTCAGCTGATCTGTGACATCCTTTAACGCCGAAACCACCACTACGACTCGGTCTTTCTTGGCTTGGTCAGCGACTATTCTGGCAACTTTCATGATGCACTCGCCATCTGCCACTGAGGTGCCGCCGAACTTCATAAGTAACTTCAAGTAACTCCACTCCACTAACAGTATTATTGCAATAACCAGATTTTATGTTTGCGATGCAACCAGTTTCGAGGCATGACCCCCGATCACACTGGATACCCTGAAAGGGAAAGGAGAGAGGATTTTCGTTGACCGATAGGACAAGAACGTTGACTTTAATAAGAATGAGAGCCTGATGGTTCGGAACAGACGGTGGCTCTCGTCTAACTTCCAACAGAACACTATATAACAGGGTTGCTTGATACTTCGTGGGAAGAGAAATGTCGAACGAGATTAGAAAGGATTACATCCTAGACCGCTGGGTTATCATAGCATCTGAGAGGGGAAAGCGTCCGACGGACTTTTCAGTTAGACCATCCGAAAGGTCCAAAACCGAAACCTGTCCCTTCTGCCCCGGAAACGAAAAAATGACGCCGCCCGCATTCCTCCTCTACATTCCGTCGGCTAAGGGCGTGGAGCGGGACAGAGACTCTAACGGAGAGAGGAGGAGTGACTGGCTTGTAAGGGGCATTCCCAACCTTTATCCGGCGCTTAGGCCTCGAGAGCCGAGGTCTCTGTCGGCGGACGAACTCCATGAGAGGGAGGACGGCGTGGGAGAGCATCAGGTTGTTATAGAGTCCCCTCGCCACGACGAACACTTGGACAGGGCCCGGGTCGAACAGGTTCGGCTGGTCGTGCAGGCCTACATCGACCGGTTGGAAGCCCTCTCCAAATGGAAATACGTCTCCATCTTCCGGAACCACAGGAAAGAAGCCGGAGCCTCCCTCTCCCACGCCCACAGTCAGATAATAGCCACCCCCATAATCCCAAAAAAGATCGCCAACGAACTGACCGCTTCCAAAGCATATTTACAAAGTAAGGGCTCCTGCCCGTACTGCGACATCCTAGAAAAGGAGCGTGACACCGACAGGTTTATATGCGAAAACGAGAGCTTCGTCACGCTAGCCCCTTGGGCGAGCGTGTATCCCTTCGAGTTCTGGCTGCTCCCGAAGAGACATCAGTCCACTATGTTAAAGCTAAAAGAGGGGGAAAAGGGAGATCTTGCCCGAATGCTCAGGACCGCCTTGGGCAGTCTAGCAAAGGTTCTGAGAGATCCGCCCTACACTTTCGGGTTCCACATCGCTCCTTCCGCAAGGGAGATCGAGCACTTTCATTGGCATCTCGAGGTGTATCCCAAGCTGGCGATTCAGGCGGGCTTTGAGGACAGCACAGGCATATTTATCAACGTTACGCCGCCAGAGTTGGCTGCAGAGAGCCTTAGGGACGGTCTCAAATAAGAGGAAAGGGAATTTCTGCGTGCCGAGATTAACTCGTACTAGAAACAATGGAGGGAAATCGGGTGCACGCCACCATTTCCATACATGACAACTGATTTATAACAGGATATCATTAATAGTCACGCACGATTTCAGAGGTGTGATCCAGTTGAGGATTGGGTTCTTCGTCTGGGAGTACCCGCCGAAGCTCGTGGGGGGCTTAGGCACGTACGCCGAGTACATAACCCGTGAGTTCGTCGAGTTGGGCCACGACGTCACCGTCTTTACACTTAACCCTGGGGACCTGAAGACGAGGGAGGTGCTGAAGGGGGTGGAGGTCCACCGCCCCATGATAGCCGACGCGGGCAACGTGTTTCCCATGTTCGTCACCGAGGACCTGAGGAGGTGGGGGACCAACATACGCCTCTTCAACGACATCTTCATCTACAACATCCTCAGCTCGACAAAGTTCATCAACCAGTTAATTGCGAAAGAGGAGTATCAGTTCGACGTGGTGTGCGTCCACGATTGGCTGAGCGGCATCTCCGGAATCATAATCAAGAACCAGACGAAGATACCCGTGGTCTTCCATGTCCACAGCACCGAATCCGGCCGAAGCGGCGGCCACGGGTCAGAGGTGGTTTCCCACCTCGAGGCGGCGACCGCACGCGCCGCGGATCGCATAATCACGGTCAGCCACGCCATGAGGCAAAACCTTGTCACACACGGTTGGCCTGAGTCAAAGATCAGTGTGGTCTGGAACGGGGTGGACCCCGAGAGGTACGACCCCAAAAAATGCAAGCATAAAGACGTAGAGATGGTCCGAGAGAGATACGGCATTGAAAAGGACGAGCAAATGCTCTTTTTCTTAGGGCGGTTAACCTGGGTCAAGGGCATCAGGAACCTGATTCAGGCCATGCCGCTGATTCTGAAGGAGCACCCCGAGACGAAGCTGGTCATCCTGGGCAAGGGGGAGGAGCGGAAGGACGTAGCCGAGACGGCGATCAGGCTCGGAATCCAAGACAAGGTGACCTGCCATTTTGAGTACGTCTCCGAGGAGGAGAGAATCCTAAATTACGCCGCCGCCGATGTCTGCATCTTCCCCTCGATCTACGAGCCCTTCGGCATCGTCAGCCTCGAGGCCATGTCCATGGGAAAACCGGTAGTGGTGGGGGCCAAGGGGGTAGTGGGCTTCCGGGAGCAGGTCGTACCCCACGGCCCGGAGCAGAACGGCGTCCACGTCAACGGAGAAGACCCGACGGACATCGCCTGGGGAGTTAAAGAGGTGCTGAGGGACCCCGATCGGGCGAAAAAGTGGGGAGAAAACGGGCGCAGGAGGGTTCAGCAGTACTTCACGTGGCAAAAGGCCGCGGAGCAGACCGCTAACATATACGAGGCCGTCCTGTCCAGCGCGGGTTAAGAGCCTAGAGGAGCCCTAGAGGCCTCAAACCGGGGTGCGGTTAAGCTCATAATTCATATGAACTCTCCCGTTCACGTGGACCGCGAAAAAAGGAACGCTCCTTAACGTCTCGAAGGAATGAAGTTGCCGTCGAACAAGGAGGTTGGTTTGCCTAAAATTCAGGTCAGAGCAGAGGGCCTAGCAGATTTTGAGGGAGCCCTCGGAAAGGAGTGGATCGTGGCCAACGGCCTCGGGGGGTACGCTTCCTCCACCGTTTTGGGCGTCAACACCCGTAAATATCACGGGCTTCTGGTGGCTGCGTTCAACCCTCCCGCCAACCGGATAGTCCTCTTAACCCGGATAGACGAGGTGATCCACCTTCAGGGGAAGACCTATTCCACGGAGTCCATTGAGCTTAAGGGCGGAACTCGTTCCGAAGGGTATCGATTTCTGAGGGGATTCTCCCTCGCCCCCTTCCCAACCTACCGATACGATATCCAAGGGGTCCAGATTCGAAAAACCATTTTCATGCCGCACGGCAACAACGCTACGATGGTGAGGTACGAGGTTTCCAACCCCCACAAAACCGAGGTGCCGATCCGAATCGTGCCGTTAGTCAGCTTTAGACACTTCTACGATGTCATAAACCGTGACAGCCTAAACTGGAACTTCATCCAGAAAACCCTGGAGAGAGGAGTCTTCATCCAGCCCTCCACATCGAAGGCAAACCTAACAATCACCTTAAGCGACGGCCGCTATGTGGCAAACACGGGAAAGTGGGTCCAGGGAATCCGTCTTCGGGCGGACGAATCGCGGGGGGAAAGCTGCCTTGACGACGGCTATCAGCCCGGGCACTTCGAGTTCGTCGCGGGTGCAGAGGGGGTGAAGGGGGTTCATCTGATCGCCGCGGCGGGTAGAACCGAGAAAGAGACGGTGGACGCCCTCTCGCCGATCACCGCGGGAGGATCGAAGACAATCGATGGAGTGTACAGGTCTGAGTTAAGGCGGAGAAGGAGTTTGCTTGAGGGGTTTCAGAGGAGGCACCCTGACATCCGGATGGAAGAGTGGTTGAAGTGGCTGGTTCTGGCGGCTGACACCTTCATTGTGAGCCGAGAGTCAACTCGGACAAAATCGGTGATCGCCGGGTACCATTGGTTCGAAGACTGGGGAAGGGACTCCCTCATTTCCCTGCCGGGGTTAACCCTCCTCCACGGGAGGTTTGAAGAAGCCAAGGAGGTTCTGTTGGCGTTTAAGCAATATTGTCGAAACGGCCTCGTTCCAAACCGGTTCATGGATCGACCTGGAGAGGAGCCCATCTACAACGCTGTTGACGCCACCTTGTGGTACTTCAACGCGGTCCTTCAGTACCTCAAGTACACCGGAGACTTCAACTTTGTCAAAAAGGAGCTTTGGGAAACTCTAGGGGCCATAGTTGAAGAACACGTTCGGGGAAGAACTCCTAACATACACATGGAGGACGACTTTCTACTGACCCACGGACCACGGTTGACCTGGATGGACGTGGCCGTCAACGGTCGAGCTGTGACGCCGAGGGAGGGTAAGGCCGTGGAGGTGCAGGGGTTGTGGTACAACGCCCTGAAGGTCATGGAGGTTCTCTCACTGTGTTTCGGTCAAGGGGAAGTGGCGGAAAAATACTCTCGTCTAGCAAGGGAGGCGGGTAAAAGCTTCGTGGAGAAATTTTGGAATCCGGAAAGGAAATGTCTGTTCGACGTGGTTCACGGAAAAGAGGTGGACCCTTCGTTGAGGCCGAACCAGGTAATCGCGGCCTCCTTGGACTTCACCCCCCTCGATCGGACGATGTTAAAAGGAGTTGTGGAGGCGGTCCAGGGAAAACTCTGGGGCACTTATGGACTGAAGACCCTGCCGGAAGATGACCCAAGGTATGTCGGAAAGTATTCCGGGGGTTGGGTTCAACGCGAAAACGCATACCACAACGGAACAGTCTGGCCCTGGCTTCTCGGACCCTTTACCACAGCCTTCTTAAAGGCCAATAACCACGAGGAACGCTGGCGAACCTTCGCCTTCAGAACCTTTTTGCAACCGCTCTTCCAGGAGGGAGTCTTCCAAGCCGGCCTCGGAACCCTAAGTGAAATCTTCGACGGCGATCCACCCCACGAACCCCGAGGATGCGTATCGCAGGCTTGGAGTGTGGCGGAGCCGTTGAGGGCATATGTTGAAGATGTCATGCTGCGAAGACCGCCCTACGAGCATCAACTGTTCAGCGTTTTGGGGTGTTGATCGGGTGCTGTCTAATCTAGGTGATTCCAGAGGTTTAACTCGAAGTGTCAGAGACGCCATCCAAAAAATTTATGTTGGGAAGGGGTTGCTAAGAGAACGGCTGAACTCAAAAAAAAGACGCGGTGGTGCACTGAAGTGGCGTTAGGCTTTCCAGCATCACGTTCAGGTCACTGGGGGCAGTGATCCATATGACAGATGTGGTCTTCGTCTTCGAGGTTCACCAGCCCTTCAGAATAGGGAAAGACTATTTTTGGGAGCATAAGATGTTCCGACGCCTGCGAAAGGACGAGTTGTTCCGCTATTACTTCGATGAGAATTTAAACCGGGCGATGTTCGAGAAGGCAAGAGAGAAGTGTTACCTTCCGGCAAATCGATTGATTCTCAACTTGATTGATCAGTACAGACACGAAAAGAAGAAGGTGAAGGTGTCCTACAGCATTTCCGGCATCTTCATCGAACAGTGCGAGAGGTTCGGCAAGGACGTGCTGGAGTACTTTAAACAGTTGGCGGAAACGGGTTGTGTAGAGTTTCTCGATCAGACCTATAATCACTCTCTGTGCAGCCTCTACCCCGTTAAAGATGAGTTCACAGAACAGGTCAATTTCCATAGACAGGCTATGAAAGCCCTTTTCCATTTCGAGCCCGTGGTTTTTGAGAACACCGAACTGCTCTACAACAACGAGATTGCGAAGGCCGTGGAAGAAATGGGATACATAGGAATCTATACGGAGGGGGTTGAGAGGATTTTGAAAGACATGCCGCCCAACCACGTGTACAGGGCTAAAAACTGTAAAAAACTCAGGGTTCTTCTCCGCAACTACAAACTCACAGATGACATCGGCTTCAGATTTTCGGCAATGTGGTGGCCCGAATGGCCTTTAACGGCGGGCAAGTACGCCTATTGGCTCGCGGCAACCCCTGGCCAGTGCATCAACATCTTCCCAGATTATGAAACCTTCGGAGAGCACCACTGGCCTGAAACAGGGATACACAGATTCTTAGCCGAGCTGTTACCTCGGATCCTTGAACACAAACACCTCAACATGGCGACCCCGTCGGAGGTGATACGCAAGTGCGAACCGGTCGGCTACGTGGACATCCCTGATCTGAGCACAATTTCATGGTCTGGCCTGGAGAGGGATACAAGCTGTTGGCTGGGAAACACCATGCAGTGGGCCTACTACACAATGGTTAGAGACATGGAGCCACTGGTCAAAGAATCTCAAGACCCAGACTTCATCCAAACCTGGCGACACCTCCAGATCAGCGACCACCTTTACTACATGTACACCGCGGGCGGGGCTCCGGGCGAGGTTCACTCCTACTTTAATCCCTACAAGAAACCCGTCGACGCCTTTGTCACGTGTCAGGGCGCCCTAACGGATTTTGAAATGAGGCTGAGGCTGTTCACCGTCGCCGCGAGGGAGCCGTTTAAGTTTTACGTTGGCACCGAGGAGAACAAGTACACGGGAGTAAACGCGTGGAGTTTAAAGGGATTCATCGAAGCCGCTTCAAGGATTAACATAGAGTCCATAGGGTTTCACAACAGGAGGGGGGACTTCGAAAGATGGGTAAAGTTCAGCTTGGGCAACGCGGAGTTCGCGGAGGAACTTCGAAGAATCGGAGGCTCCGGACTTGAGGGAGAGGCTCTTAGGGCGGCGATCGTCCAAACCGCAAACAGACATTTCACTGAGTTGAATGAAAAGGGACGAGTCCTCGGATACTACTAAACTAGAATCAAGTGAATAACGAACACGCCCTAACTATTCCCTTTTCAGTCAGCCAGTACCTGAGTTTCCCGACTGGGTCGCGGCGACTAGTTACATATCCCCCCTCGACCAGCTCCCTCAGCAGGGGAAAGATAGCTCCTTTCGGAACCCTGCATGGCTCAGCAATTTCTTGGAGGGACCTAGAGGATTCTCCCGTTACGGTTCCCAGGGTATACAAGACCGGGAGCAAGATATACTTCGTCAAAGGTTTAGGCTCGAGCAGTTTTACTTGGAGTCTACGCATGGCAGAGACTTTGAGAGGCAGGGCCAAGGCTTTTGCGTAGATCCCCGCGGTATTTTCTGCCAAGGCGTCCCAGTTGTTTCGGTTTAAGACTCTTAGGTAGGCATTTCGCCTCAACCTGTTTGCATATTCTGGGTTTCTTAATACCCTGAGAATGCCCCACGCCAGGGAGTCTGAGTTGTCAGGGTACACTTTCACGCCGGTTTTTTCATGTTCAACCATCTCCGCTAGCCCACCCACATCAGAAACTACGACCGGAACCATGGCCGCCATGGCTTCAAGGGCAACTATGCCGAAGGGCTCGTACAGAGAAGGGAAGACGGCCAAATCGCTTATTTTGTACAGCAGTCGCAGCGTTTTATCGCCGACAAAGCCCGTGAAGAGAACCTTGTGTGCGACGCCGAGCTGCCGAGCTTCCTCCTGTAAGGTTTCCTTCATTCTTCCCTCTCCGACAATTATGAGCTTTACATCGGGCAGAACGCTCAGAACCATTGGCATAGCCCCGATAAGCACGTGGACCCCCTTCTCCTGCACCAGCCGCCCCACGTACAGGACAATTTTCTCGTTCGGGCGTGCGTACCTCTCCCTGACCATTCGGGCATCTATTTTAAAGTTGAACTTTGAAGCCTCGACTCCGTTGTAGATGATGTCCACCTTCTCCATGGGAACGCCGAAGGTTTGGAGCACGTGTTTGGCCATGTACTCGCTGCAGCAGATCAGTCTGTCGCTTTGATGGGCGAGTTGACACTCTACGTCGTGAATGGTTTTCTGGTAGCCATCGTGTATGCCTTCTCTTCTGCCGGCTTCTGTCGAGTGAAACGTGGAAACCAGGGGTTTTCCGTAGCGACCCTTCAGGTCTAGGGCGGCGCGAGCGACCAGCCAGTCATGGGCATGTATCAAATCGAACTGTCCATCGTAGGCATCGATCACCTCAGAGCCACGTTGAACCATGCAGATGTTCATTGAGAAGACCCAGGATAGGAAATTGAACGCGGGTGTTCTGTGGGGGTTGAATCGGTAGACGTGAACCCCCTCGACCTCCTCGTACGGTGGCGCGCCGGGAAATTCGCAGCAGGTCACCACATGGACATCCGTGCCCTTTCGGGTAATGGCGCGGGAGAGATCGTAGACGTGGGACGCTATTCCACCTATTTTTCTCGGGGGGAACTCCCAGGTGAGCATCAGAACTCTCAGCTTTTCTTCTGTCAACCATGCGCGGCCCCAGTAAGCGTCCTGTGTTATTTTTCGGTATGCTACTTCATATATGTTTTCTCCCAAATATTTGATTTGCATGGGCAGGGATGGGAGCTACATGATTTGCTTCACCCAGCTAGAATAGGAAGGCTTGCCCTTCTTCACGCAGTCAGGTTCAAGAACTGGTTACATAAGCGTTCGGTTTCCTTCATCTTTTCAATGGCTTCAAGGGCAGCTATGCCGAAGTAATGTCCAATTTGGTTAATCTAGAATTAATTTAGAATCTAGAGCTCCAAGTATTTTGAGTTGCCAGAACCTTAAGAATCTATTAATAAAACAGATGAACTCAGCAAAGTTTATATTTTGTTCTGGCGATAATGGAGTCTTGGGTGTCTAGAATGAGGGATACTGTTCTTCTCTTATAAGACGCCACCCCCAGATCACCCTCCGAATTGCGCACGTTTTGTTGAACCTAACAGAGAAAAGATCAAAGCTGACCTGATACCTGCCAACAGCAATCAAACTCTCTTAGACTACGTGAGATCCGTTTTCCTAGAGGTTACAAACCACTGTAATTTTCGTTGCCATTTCTGTCCACTTGCCGTTTCAAAGAGACTTCCAGAACACATGGATACAGAGCTTGCTAAGAACTTAATCCAGCAGTTGCACACGGCAGGCTACAGAAACAACTTATATTTCCACCTACTAGGAGAACCACTTCTTCACCCAGATATATTTGAAATCCTCAGATTCGCATCAAAAAGAGCTCCAAGAGCTATTCTATTCACAAATGGTTCTCTTCTTACCAAAAGCACCGTTGAGTCAGTTTTCAACGCTTGTCCATACGAGCTGATGATAAGTATGCAACTTGTCGACGAGCAAACTTTCGGTCTTAGAGGCTCCTCAATGAGCTGGAACCAATACGTATCAAGGATTAGAGATACTGCGAATTATAAACTAGCACATGACACACCAACGATGCTGAGAATATCAGTAGGAATCAGAAAAGAAAATTCAGTTTACCCGCAGGACAACTACTTCCCGCGTGTCTCTTCTTTCAGTCTAAGAGAAAACATTCTTGAACTTTTCTCTGATGTCCCAAGCATTGATTCAAGACAGGTAAGAGAGTTATTGAGCCATGTCAAGATGCCGTTCACAGGAAAGCTTGAGCTAGCTCCAGGTGTATTCGTAAGCGTGAAGCAGATGGGTAACTGGCGGAGACTTTACACAGACCACAAGGTGGAGAGAGGATACTGTCCACATTTCGGAAAAGAATTCGGTGTACTTTCTAACGGCAGCCTAGTCTACTGTCATCTAGATTACGATGGAAAGACAACGTTTGCAAATGCCCGGCAGGATGACCTACGAGACGTTTTCCAGAGAACAGATGTACGGCGAGAGATCGATGGGTTCCTCGTGGACGGAACTGTCCCTAAAGGTTGCCAACATTGTGTTGTTCCAAGCAGGCCAGTAATGAAGGAGAGTTCTTGAATTGAGCGAAGAGAGTTTGACCCCGAAAAGATTAAAGACCAGTGAAGATAAGTAGCAAAAGGAATGGGCAGAACAGAAGCTTTTCAAGTCTAAAATCGATGTTGAACATCCAAAGTACTATGTGTTTGAGAGTTTCTCTACCTATCGGGCGATATGCACATGGAGCATGTGAGAAACTACACGATAGACTCCTTCGGCCTTCCCGCAGTAGGGTTTAAGAACCGGCTACATAACCGTTCGGTTTCCTTTACCTGTTCCATGGCTTTCGCGCAACAGATTCTCGCTTTATCTAGCCATTCTTCGGTGCCCCAGTAGAAGTTGCAGCTCGTTTCAGCCATGAGAAGCCACCTCCAAGCCTCTTCAAGGCTTTCTTTGACCTTTGTTGGGCAGCCTTCGCCGAACCTTTTAACCTTCTCCTCGGTTTCGGTTATGCGTCTGCTCACCAGCTTAATCTCTTTCCAGCGTTCCTCCCTCGGCTTGCCTCCTGTCCACTTTCGGAATCCTCCGTCATTCGGCCACCCTTCGAAGTTCCAGCTTCCACTCTCAACCTTCACCACATCTTCAGGTGTGTGATCACACAAATACTCTTGGATCGTAGTCAGTTTGACAAACTCAAAGCTCGGATCCGAGTCAAGCTTCTCTAGGAGCGGCTTGAAAAACCAGCCCCAAAAGCCGGCCCTTTCACCGAAGTGGCGGAACCAACCGTTCTCTCCGTCGGTGGCAATGACCAAAAGCAGGTTTTCTCGGGCGTTTTTGGGCACTCTCCGAAGTTTTGATTGAACCTCTTTATTGAGCCAATTGGGGTCGTAACCGCTCTGCTGGGCGATGCTTATGCCCCGGTCTCGCACCACCACTGCTATTTGATTTCCGTCATGCTCAAGGAGGTGCGGATGGAACACGAGTTCGTGCCACTTCCTATCCTTGTTCGCGTTGATCACATGGGGCTCGTCCACAATGGTCCATTTAAATCCCATGTTGTCGAGGAGGGGAATCAAGTCCTCGCTAAAGGCGAGTTCTGGAGGCCAGAAACCCACCGGTCTGCCCCCGAAGGTCTCTTCATAGGTTTTTAGGTGCATCTCGATCTGCCTCCTGCGATGGGCTTCAGGTATCAGTGGAAAGATGGGGTGAAAGTAGCCGCAGCCGGTGAGCTCAACCTTTCCGGCCTCCTTGAGGCTCCTGTACTCCTTCAAAATTCCCTTGAGCTTAGGGCTAAAATTCACGGCGGCGAGTTCGTTTATCTGCTCGATCAGACTGCCGGTGAAGTTGAAGTTAACCTTGGCCTTGTCAGACGCCTTGATGATGTCGGGTGGAAAGGTGTAGGGGTGCAGTGTCTGTCTGAACACGTCCATGGCGGTCTCTGAACTCAAGGCTCCTCCGGTTACATCGTACCTCGGCTGGTGCATGTGCAGAACTATGGCGACATTCAGGATCGGCTTAGCCATGGTCTTCACGTCGGAGGGTATACGTCTCTCAGCGTCAACCACGCGCCCGCAACTTAGATGCTTGCCCATCTTTAAACCTTGCGAATGACAGAATCATAGAAAACAAATCGGTTATGCACTTGTGCTTCTCAGCACTTCGTGATACATCTTCACCGTGTTCTTCGCCGCCACGTCCCAGCTGAATTCTCGGAAAACTCTCCTCCTGCCATTTCGGCCAAGCTCTGCTCTCCGTTCAGGGTCCTGTACGGCGTTAACGATCCCCGAGGCGATGCTAGGAAGGTTCCTTGGGTCGATGTGGAAACCGCACTGGTCTGGTCCTCGCGCAATAACCGACTCTCTCATTCCGCTGACGCCTACGGCGCCCACGACCACGGGCTTTTCCATGCTCATGGCCTCTAACGCCACGATCCCGAAGGGTTCGTAGAGGCTCGGGAAGACTGCTACGTCACACGCCGCGTAGTGGGCGATCCTCTCCTCCTCCGGTATGAATTCGAAGCGGAACTTTACAACGTCTTGGAGTTTCAGGTCATGAACCAACTTTTCTAGACGGGCTTGCATCTCGCCGAGGCCGACGATCACGAGTTTGACGTTAGGAATCTCCTCCAAAACGAGGGGCATCGCCGTGATCAGTTTGTCCACCCCCTTCACCTCCACGAGCCTACCTATGAAAAGGGCCATCAGGTCGTCGTCCCCCACTCCGTATCCTCGCCTCACAGCCCTCACCACGTCTACACTTACCTCTTTCGGGCAGTACTTCTGAGGGTCTACACCGTTGTAGCACACCCAAATCTTCTTCGCCGAGAAGCCTAGTCCTATCAATTCGTCCTTCATCGCGCGGCTTACCGTGACAATAAGGTCTGCCACCTGTCCACCGCGGCGTTCGATGCTGCTTATAACCTCGGACACCTTGCCCAACGTCCGCCCATTCTCCGTAGAGTGGACATGAAATACTAGGGGAAGGCCCAACTCCCTTTTGATGGTGATGCCCGCCATCGCTGAGAGCCAGTCGTGGGCGAGTACTATATCGTATCTAGTCCCGGCCTTTCGGACGAGCTCATTGACCAGCTTTGAGGCGCTCAAAAAGTTGTACACCAAGACCTTGGAGAAGAAATGGAGGTCCCTGCCCCACTTTCCAATGTCCTCTGAGATCACGTCGGGCAAGGAATCGCATACGTCGATGTGAATGGGTCGGTGGACCTCCACGCCCTGCCGCATCTCCCGTGTGGGGAGGCTTCCTTCATCGTCGTTCATGGTGAACACTGAAACATCATGACCCAACAGCACGAATCGCCTCATAATCTCCGCGGCGTACGTTCCCAAACCACCCACTATCTTCGGGGGGTACTCGTACACCAGCACAGCCATCCTCATCTTTTACTCTGCCCCCTTGAATCCGTTGGAAGCTATCCGTTGGGTGACGTAATAGATATGAAGCCGGGTCTATTAAAGGTTGAAAAAACTTTTATTTAAAAAGCCCATCCTATCTATATATTATTGTTGCCAAAAGTTTGGGGGGAACAATCCGAAATGAAGTTGACTCCGGAGAAGAAGAGAATCTTGGAGATTTTATGGAAGGCTGAAAGGCCTATCAGATCCCAGGAAGTTGCGGAAAAGACGGGTTTAGAGGTTCGTTCTTCGACGATGCATCTGCTCGGGCTTATGAATATGGCGTACGTCCACACTCCGGAGAAGGGCTATTACGCCATAACGGAACTCGGTAAAAGGACCATAGGCGTTCCAGAGATCGGAGAAGGGCTGGCGACGACCATTCTTCAATCGCGGTCCACGGAGAACGCCTTTAATTTCTACACTGGAATAGGCCAGTACACGGGCATTTTTGCCACAAGCCTCGCCGACTTCTATGACAAGCTTCAGAAGGTTGACCTACGATCCGTGGAATTTCATGTCTCCCGTGGAGACTTCGAGTCTTGGGTTCGCTTCCTAGGCGACGCAGAGTTGGCGGAAAGGATACGCTCGATCAGAGACGCTGGGCTTTCGGGGGAGAAACTCCGAAGAAGGGTTTCTGAGACGGTTAGAACTCGTCTCAGAGAACTGAAGCCCGCATCCGTCAGAGCGGGTAAGACGAGACAATGACGCTTTACCATGAAAACCCCTTTTTTCCTAAACTCCGACAACTCTTCCATCAAGCAAGATTGTCACTGAGTAAATCACGTTTACTTTCGTTCGTTAACTCTTAACTTCTTTCTTATGTCTTCACTCATCTCATCCCACTAACATTAACAACATTCTATTGTCTTATTCAAGGTTCTTTAAAGAATAAATTCCCTTGGAACGCAGTATCGCAGCCAGACCCTTCTGTGGATTCCATAAGAGGTTTTTGATTGCCTTTTCAAGGCCGTTGTAAAACACGTAGGTAAACACCTGAACGTTCTGGGCGCCTAGCGACAGATACTCGAACACGTGTTGACCCGTGTAGGTTCCTCCTGTTGCGCTGATGGGCTTCTTTACGCCGCTCGCTCGAACCCTTCTAATCAATTCTTGGTTCATCTCCCTCAGCCGTTTTCCGCCGTGTGTGGTGTCGTACACTTCACCCGTTTCTCTGTTTACATAGCCTTTGATGAAAAACCTGTTTGCTATGGTCACGGCGTCCGCCTCTCCGTCCACCGCAGCCCTCACCATCTCCTCTTGGAATTTCATCTTCGCTTCTCGACTCTTTCCAAGATCCAAATTGAGTATTTTGGATATAACCCTGATTTCTGGAGATGCTTCTTTAACCAGCTTGGGAGCTTCTCTGTACCACCTCAGAACCGACTCCTTCTTTTTTGCAGTCTCCTCTTCCTTCAGAAATGGACAGAAATCTATTTCCATGTGAATGTAACCGGCCTCGTACAGTTTCCTTGCCGTGTATGACCACTCCTCAACGTTCCATTCCTCCTCTACGCCAGAGGGCAGGTGACAAAGAAAGGATGCGATTATTGGAACGTCGTGATTTTTTCCTGTTTCATACGCCTTTTTGGCGAACTCTAGATATTCTGTAAAGTTCCTTGTGTCCAGTCCACCCTTCCAGTGAAATACAGGATCACCTTCTTCATCAAAGACCCATTTGCCTAGAGATGTCCTCCTCAACTTTTTCATAGAAGCATTTCCCTTTGCATCCTCCCCGACAACAGATTTCAAGACAACTGCTCCATACCCAGCCTTGCACGCTCTCTCTATCTGTGGAATGTTAAAGGATAGTTGACCAGGAGCCAACACCACTGGGTTTTTCAGTTCAAGGTCCAAATAACGTGCCGAAAGGCCTACGTCCCCCATACAAACACCAGATCAACGTCGATTGAGTATCTGTCAACCAACGTTATTTATGTGCTTCTTTTCCCCAAAAACAACCCCCAAAATTCCTAAGTAACCAAAAATGATGGTGGGCCGGGAGAGATTTGAACTCTCGACCCTTCGGTTTCTGCGTCTAGGCTGATTCCTATCAGCCGAATGCTCTAACCATGCTGAGCCACCGGCCCCACGCCCATGCAATCGATATAACAGGAAATGAAATATTAAAGAATTACGTGACAAAACATTTAACCGAGTCGGGACCATGCCCTGATATGGGGGCCGGTAGTTCAGTCTGGTTGAATGCCGCCTTCGCGAGGCGGAGGCCGCGGGTTCGAATCCCGCCCGGTCCACCAAGAATGAACCCGGTACGTATCTGCCGAAGATCCTGACTGTTCTGGTAAGGTTGAGAACAACGGTTATGCTTAGAGCACCTTAAGGGCATGATTCGACTGCTTGTTGTTGCCATCAAATGTCAGTATACCCCCCCTCCCCCTAGGTCTTATATTATAAGAGACAAATAGAATGTGATAGGATATTTGGAAGTGAATGGTGGATGAAGAGACGTTTTATGGTTTATGTTGTCCTCTTGATAGTTTATATGGGAGTTATTTTTTGGATTTCTTGTCTTCCAGGTGAACAGTTGACACCGGAAAGTGTGCTGGGGATAATCATATCAGCATCAGTCAAACATGTAAGTGAGTACGCAATCTTGGGAATTCTGATGAGCTTGGTCATTGCACAGGTCTCCAACAAAACCCTTTCAATCATCTTCTACTCTTCCATATTTTCTTCTTGTTATGGGATTTTGGATGAAATACACCAATCTTTTGTCCCCACGAGACACTGTACACTTGTGGACGTGTACATTAACATAATTGGAAGTATGACAGGCGTTCTATTTTATTTAATTCTATCAAGATACACTAACAAAAAGCTAAAAGCGACAGGTTCCATGTGATGCCTAGCCGAGGCACTTACTAAGCAGGAGGAGAACCGACTAATGGCCAAGACGGCCCTTGGCTTCTGGAACGTAATGGACTTCGGGGCAAGAGGCGACAGACAGGCGAGGGACGACCCAGCCATCCAACAGGCCATCGACACCTGTCATCAAGCGGGCGGGGGAGTGGTCTACCTGCCCACTGGCGACTATTTAGCCGGCACAATTCAGTTAAAGAGCGGCGTCACCCTGCAACTGGGAGCCGGCGCCACCATCTGGGCCAGCGTCCACGAAGCCGACTACGACGCCGCTGAAATAAAATCCCTCATCTTGGGGGAGGAGCTTCACGACGTCGCCATTGTGGGCAGGGGGAGAATCCATGGTCAGGGCGTCGAGGGTGGGAGGCCGCCATTCAGGCCCTTCATGGTCTACCTGCTGCGTTGCCGAAACATCCTTATTGAGAACATTACCGTGGAGTACGCCCCCTTTTGGACCATCCACCTCTTCCACTGCGACACAGCCGAGATACGCGGAGTCACCATACTTAACAACGTGAACCGGCCCAACACCGACGGCATCGACCCTAACTGCAGCCGGAACGTCAGCATCTCTGACTGTCACATAGTGGCCGGGGACGACTGCATCGTCTTGAAGACCACACAGGAGTATCCCTGCGAGAACATCACGGTGAGCAACTGCACCCTAGAGACAGGCGCCGCCGCCCTGAAGCTGGGCACCGAAACCCAAGGGGACATCCGGCACTGCACCTTCAGCAACTGCGTCATCCGGAACACCCGCAACGGCATCGGCCTCTTCATGAAGGACGGGAGCACCATAGAGGATATCATCTTCTCGAACATAACCGTGGAGACCAATCATGGACCAACCAAGAAAGGAGAATGGCCCATATTCATGAGCATAGAGAGGCGACGCGTCGACTCCAAGGTGGGAAGGATTAGAGATGTCGTCTTCAGCAACATGATCATTTACACGCGGGGACGCTGCTTCATCGAGGGTGCCCCTGAACAGCCAATCGAGAACCTGACCTTCCACAACGTCACGATGAAGATACGAGGCTACGAGGACTCCTCCGAGATTAGGAAGATCCGCGGTGGCAGGTCCGTCGACAAGGAAACAACCACCACCAAATACGACACCATACCGGCCTACCTGATCTTCGCCCACGTTGAAGGACTACGGCTACACGGGGTGCAAGTCCTTCTGAGAAGCCCTGAGGCCCTAGAGAAGAGATCCGCCCTTTACGGCGACCACCTGCAAGGCGTGGAACTGAATGGGTTCCGTGGCCGCCAAACGATACCGGGCGAGCTGCCCGCCATCCAGCTGAACCAGTGCAGAGACGTTGTGCTCCGAGGTTGCAGCGCACCGGAAGGGACAGGTGTCTTCTTGGGCCTGACGGGAGCCGAGACAAGGGACATCGCCCTAATCGCAAATGACCTCAGCCGAGCCAAGAGCGTCCTCAAGAAGGCCGCAGACATCGGCGACAATGCCCTATTCCAAGCAGGCAACCGTCTGCCATAGCCAAAGAAACCCTTGCGCTCTAGACTCAGCCGAGATTAGAGTGGCCGCAGGATCCTCCGATCACCGGTTTCTCAGGGTTTACAGCAACGCGCACAGGTCAGAAAGGTCACGAAAATTCCTTAGAAACACTGGTTCACAAGCTATAAATGCATCTCTTCACCAAACCTCCGGTCGGAGCCAAAGACCGCGTAAGTCGATCCTCCCATCTGGTTCCTTCTCTTGGCTGCGCGCTTTGGCTCTCAAATCCCGTGGTCGAGAAGTGTAGGCGCTAGCCTCCGGCACGGCGTCGACGCCTGATCACCGCGACGGCAACTATGCCCCCCATGACCCCGAGATAGAGAAGGAAGAAGATCACCGACCCATATGCTTGCCACACAGTCTTCGCCTGTTCGGCGACCCCCTCCGCCTCGTTGGCGAGATCGATGGCGTCCGCGTATTCCCCGGTTTCGTACGCCTGCCTCGCCTCAACCAGAAGCATTTCCGCATCGCCGAGGCCCACCGTCCTCCCCTCACCCTTGGCTTTGTCCACCGCCTGTTGGGCCTCCTCTATCGCCTGGTCGGCGTCCTGGACCGTCGGCGTCTTCCTGATCCAGATAGGGCTTGACCAAGCGATTTCACCATCCTTCTCCATAACCTCGACAACGTAATAGTTGGAGCGATCCACGGTTGTGGGAGTGGTCTCAACCGTCCAAGAGAAGGTCTCGTTGTCCACCGCGGTCTGGTTGACCAACAGCCCATCCATGTACAGCCGCACCTCCGATAGGAGGTCGCCCTCGTCGGGGTCCTCCAAGTCGACCCTGATCTCCACCGTTTCCGAAGCAAAGAAGCTCTCACCCATCCAGTGTCCATCGGCCGTTAAAAAGAGCTTGAGGTTACGGTCGCGGGTGGCGTAAGTCCTCATGTGGCGAAGCCCGTCCAATATCGCTTCCTTGGTGAGGTTGGTTGCCAGAACCCCGGTCCACGGGCCCATCCCCCACAGTCCACCGTGGGTGTCTGTGTTTCCCACCGCCCCCACGTGCCACCCCTTGCTCAGAGCATAGAAGTACGACTGACTGAAGCCACCGGACGGATTCATTACCTCCTGCAGGCAGACTTGGCCGTCGCCGTCAGGGTCATACGAAAAATTGTCATAATCTGTTGGGCTGGGATGGTTGAACTGGGCTATGCACCCTATATCCTTCAGATCTTGGTACAATTCGCGAGACCACCACATGCGGATGACGTGGTCGGCCTCAAAGACGTTGGTGTGCCCACTTCCCGGCAACTCCTGACCGGCGATGGCCACGAAAACCCCGTCTTCCATGAAGAGAGAAGCCTGCGCCTGGATGTCCGCATATTCCCCTCCATCTAGGTCAAAGGCGTGGTCGGTTACCGCCAAAAAGTCTACCTTCGCCTCGTCCCTCGCGTATCGGTATGCTATCTCAGGGGTCTCGACTCCGTCGGAGTAGCCGGTGTGAGAGTGGAGGTCCCCGAAGTAGATGTTAAAGCTGTTCTCCGCTGTGTCGGAGGACGATTCAGATCCTGCATAGAGACAAGCCCGGTTATTAACAGGAAAACAGACCGACAGAACCAGCCCGAAGAGAATGAGGATTCCAGTCCTCTTCAACTCAACCAGTTCCCCAACCGGGTCATAGTCTCAATTAGACTAAACCCTACTGTTTTTTAAGCCTTTATTTTTTAAAAAATAGAGGAGAGCCTCTTCTACCCGCCGACATACACCCACAATATGGTGGAAGTGTTCTACAAAAACTCCCAGAAACTGCCAGACTCCCTCTTGAGTCTTTTGCTTTGTATCTAGTATGTTGAGCCCGGCGTGAACGGGACTAGGATTAGCGCGCGGAAAAATCAGTTAGAAAGAAACGTGAACAAACCGTTTTCCTTATAGGTGACATGTGCTGGAAACCTTAGCATCGGGCCCTATAGGCAATAATGATATGTAGGTGTTGTAATCTTTTGATGTTGGTAGCGGCAGATATTCTACGCAGTTTCTGTCATAATCAAAGACCACCACCAAACCATAGAAGTTCTTTTCCTCATCAAATTTTTCCCAAAACTCTAGATTTTCTTTGGACAAGGGCAGAGCAATCTTTAATTCTGGAAACTGTGCTTCCTCGTCTAGTTCAGACTGGTTGTCTTCCCCTTGACCATACAGTGTGGCTTCTCCATGTTGCACCATTACGATTAAAAGCTTCGTTCTTCTTCCTCCCATGACCGAAGAGAGACCGAATCGGTTACTTCAGATTTTTAATCAAATACAAAAGCTTTCTGGAACTTACATCTAGGTACTGCCGGTACTCAGCTATTTTTGTATAACACATGGGTATATTTTTATATACGTGCGTGATGCACTTCTGCCTCAGATATGGTTGATTTTTCCTACGCTACGCGCGACCTGTTACCCTTTCATTCCGATGGATAGCACAACTTTAGCACTTTTATAGCAAAAATTAGCGCCTGACAAGTCAGTTGTTGGCATAGACGCACAGAACCAGCCCGAGGGGAACGAGGGTTCCAGCCGCCTTCAACTCAACCATTTCCCCGCCTGAGTCATGATTTCAACTAGATTAAAGCATACTTTCTAAAATCTTTCTAAAAACTAAGGGCAAGCCTCTTCTACCAAGGCCAAAATACACCTGGGGTTTTCCAGCCTTTCTTAACGTAGTTCTAGGGGCAAGCAATTTATAAAATGACGTGAAAATCACTGTGGGTTGGCTGGTTATGCTGACGGGCGTCGTGGGGAAGCCGAACACGGGGAAGTCGACGTTCTTCAGCGCCGCCACCCTGATCCCCGTCGAGATCGCCAGCTACCCTTTCACCACCATCAAGCCGAACCGGGGGGTGGGATACCTCCGAACCCCCTGCGTATGCCGGGAGTTCCAGGTAGAGGACAACCCGGTGAACTCGGTCTGCATAGACGGGGTGAGGATGATTCCGGTGGAGCTGATTGACTGCGCCGGCCTAGTGCCGGGGGCTTGGCAGGGAAGGGGGTTGGGAAACCAATTCTTGGACGAGATCAGGAAGGCGGACGCGTTGATCCACATCGTGGACGCCGCCGGGGCCACAGACTCTGAGGGGAGAATGGTCAGGCCGGGGTCCCACGATCCTCTGGAGGACGTGAAGTTTCTGGAGGTGGAGATCACCATGTGGCTCGTCCAGATACTGAAAAGAAACTGGCCTAAGCTCGCCAGAACCGCCGAATCGCCCTCCAAGGACCTCCTCACCCTCCTCGAGGAGCAACTGAGTGGTTTGGCCATCAGGAGGACCCACATCATCGAGGCCCTGAGAGAGACGGATTTGAACGCCGATAAGCCCACCACCTGGAGCGGGGAGGACCTCATCCGGTTCATGGATGCCCTGAGAAAAATTTCCAAGCCCATGCTCATCGCGGCCAACAAGATAGACTTGCCCACGGCGGAGGAGAACTTGGAGAGGATAAGGGAGTTAGGCTACATCGTCATCCCCTGCTGCGCCGAGGCTGAACTCGCCCTGAGAAGGGCCGCGGAGAAGGAGCTTATCGAGTACCGGCCGGGAGACTCCCGCTTCAAATTCCTGAAGCCCGGAGAGTTAACGGCCGCCCAGAGGAAGGGTCTAGAGACTGTTCAGGAGAAGATTCTGCAGAAATATGGTTCCGCTGGGGTTCAGGAAGCCATCAACACGGCCTTCCTCCAGCTCCTCAACATGATCGTGGTCTACCCCGTGGAGGACCTGGAACACCTCAGCGACCACCAGGGCCGAGTGCTCCCCGACGCCCACATGGTCCCCTACGGAACCACCGCCCGACAGTTCGCCTACTCAATCCACACGGAGCTGGGGGAAGGCTTCATCTACGCCGTGGAGGCCCGGGACAGGAGGAGGATCGGGGAGGACCACGTGCTGAAAGACCGAGACGTCATCTCCATCGTCAGCACAAAAAAGAGAAGGTAAACGCTGCTTTTTCGTTTAAATCCGGCCAGTGCCTCAAGCGCGCGGCCCACTATAGCGTTTCTTCTTTCTATACGCTTGGGATGACTTCTTCACGGTTAATCCTTCTGAACGGTGAGAAACGAGGCCTATTCCAAACTGGCCAAAAAGGTATTTGGATCACGATTTCTCCTCTCACCATGGTGGCAGGTACGATAAGGACCCATACACTATTGCTAACGAGCTAAGATGAGTAGGTGTTGAAGTTGCCGCGAAAAAATCTCAGAATTACTTAGTTTTACCCAGTACTGCCGTATACCCCGTAGCGGGGCACCAAAAACACAATGTTTTTAAATCGCCTTTCAAGAAACGCTACAAGCTGCAGGGTAACCACTGTGTCGGAGAGCATAAAGCGGAGAACGGAGCGTGTTTCAGAGCTTCTGGAAAGGCTTGCCAAGGAAATGGCTAAGGGCGTTCCAGTTATTGTGGAGGGCCGAAATGACGCGGACGCGTTGCGGAGGCTGGATTTGAGGGGCGACATCATCCTGGCCAAAAGCTCTGGAAAGTCCTTCCTTGATGTCCTTGGGGAGGCGAAGGAGCGGGGGAAGCGGGATGCGGTCCTCTTGATGGACTTTGACAGGCGGGGTAGGGAGTGGACCATGCGCCTGATGCGGAACTTTGAGAGGATGGGGGTCAAGCCCAACTTGGTCTTTTGGAGGGAGCTTCGAGGCCTGGTGGGGCGGGATGTCAAGGACATTGAGGGGCTGGCGACCTACATGGAGACCCTGCATAGAAAGCTGAAGGGACAGGAGATAAACTAATTAACCATAAAGTTCTCTAAATTGTAAAAGAAATGTGCATAATCGAGGTGAACGATCATGGGATCATCCCAAACGATAACCGTGAAGTACGTCATCCGCGCCCAGTTCGAAGTGGACGGGGTAGTCGAAAAACCGGACGTCATCGGAGCCGTCTTCGGTCAGACCGAGGGCCTGTTCAGCCCTGACCTAGACCTCCGAGAACTCCAGAAGTCGGGGAGAATAGGGAGAATAGACATCGAACTCCAGTCCAAGCAGGACAAGACCACGGGAAAGATTCTCATCCCGACGAGCTTGGACAGAGTCTCCGCGGCCATCCTCGCCGCCAGCATCGAGAGCATCAACAGGGTGGGACCCTGCTCAGCCAAGATCACCCTAGAAAAAATCGAGGACGTGCGGACCGAGAGACGGAGGACCATCATAGATAGGTCTAAGGAGATCCTCCGCGACTGGACCATCGAGACGTTCCCTACCACCGATGAGGTATTCAAGGAGGTTTCGGAGACGCTGAGACTGGCCAGAGTGGAAAAGTACGGGCCGGAGGGGCTGACGGCGGGACCGGACGTGGAAACCGCCAAAGAGGTCATCATCGTCGAGGGAAGGGCCGACGTGATCAACCTCCTGAAGAACGGAATACAGAACGTCGTCGCCCTAGAGGGAGCCAAGATCCCCAAGACCATTATAAAGCTCACCCGAGAGAAAGAAACCACGGCACTCCTCGACGGAGACCGCGGGGGAGACCTCATCCTCAAGGAGCTGATACAGGTGGCCACCGTCAAGTACGTGGCCAGGGCTCCCAGGGGCAAAGAGGTGGAAGAGCTGAGCCCTAAAGAGTTGACGGCTGCGCTTCAGAAGAAAGTCTCCATTGAAAAACTCACACCAAAGAAGAAGAGGCGAGGGAGGGTCCTCGTCCCCAAACAAGTCGTCGCCTCCATCGAGGGGCTGAAGGGAACCCTGGAGTCGGTGCTGTTCAACAAGAGCATGGAGCAGATGGAACGGCTGCCTGTGAGCAAGCTCGCGGAGAGGCTTCAGGAGGTCGAGGGCGTGGACACAGTGGTCTTTGACGGCGTGATAACCCAGAGGCTCGTGGACATCGCCAGCGAAAAGAAGATAGGATACCTCGTGGCGGCCCGCGTCTCCAACGCGATAAAGCAGCCTCTGGGCGTACGCATGCTAACTTTTGAAGACATTAAGGGTTAGTGCTCCGTGAACTCCGTGATGGTTCTGCACGGCTCAGGGGGCAACAGCTCCCCTTCGGTCACCCCAAAAAGGGTCAGAATCCGAGAAGCTGCCGGCAACACCTGATTTGATACGTAATACTCGATGTCCACCTCGTCATAGGACGCCAGCACGTGGAGCCTCGCCTTCTCATACAGCCGGCCGGGACCGGCGACGATGACGTAGCCGACCTTGTCGCCCACGGAAAAGTCCCAGCCCTCCCTCATCAACACCTTGGCGGCCTCCACGTGAGCCGCCTTCACGGCGTACTTTTCAACCGGCCTCGTTAAGGTCTTCCAGATGATTAGATCCCGGTAGGGAACCTTCTTTCTCCGCAGATCCGAAACGTACCGATGCACAAACTCTTTGGCTTTCTCCGGCGACCGCTCCTTAAGGACTATCTCCAGAACCCTCTCCTGGACAACCTTCGCAACTGCCGCCCAGTCTCCCCTCACCACCTCCAAACCCACCACATCCAGCCGCCCGTCGGGCAGGAGGCCACAGTACCGCTTCTTGGCCTCGGTGAAGAGGACGCGGGGGTAGACCACGTCAGGCTTTATCTCCAGCTGAAGCCTCTCACCGATCTCCTCCGAGACCCTGCTGATCTTCTCCGGGTCATGCTTCAGGAAGATGCTGTCGGTGTCCCCGTAAACGACCTCCAGCCCGATCCTCTTGGCCAGTTCTATGGTGTCCAGGATGGCGTGGCGGCCCCAGGCGGCCGTGGCTTCAGCGACCGGCTTCACGTACCAGCGGGCCCCCACCCAGCCCGCGTATCCGTAGCTTGCATTGGTTATGACCTTCACCGCCTTCTGGCGGGCGTCGAGGACACGGTATTCGATGCTCTGAGGGGCTAGCTTTTTTAGCTTGGACCTGATTTCATCTCGAGCGGTTATGAGGTGGCTCAGCACCTGTTTATAGAAACCTGGCGGTTCAACCCGGAATCGATACTTCACCTCTGGGGCCACATTCACGCCACAGGGCGGATCAGACTCAGAAAATGGTACATAGGTGTCAGGGGAGATGTTTTGGGCCCGCATGATGTTGGGGTACATGGCCTTGAAGTCCAGCACCGCGATGTCTTCGTGGATTCCAGGCTTAGGTTCAAGCACCAAGGCGCCCACGTAGGGGAAGTAGGGACGCTCAACCCTCTTGGGGACGAGCTCTCCGATCTCATAGGCCCGCCGGATCAGGAACCACTCCACCCTGAAGCCAACGGCGGCGGTTCCAATGTGGTCAAGAGGGAGGCCGACGAGGATGGACAGCTGTGTGGCGAAGTCCAGCATGGCGTTGGTTGTTCCTATGATGGATCGGGCGTTCTCTTGGGAAAATTTTAACAGTATTGGGCGTTTTTCAGAGTCCTCCCAGTGGTCGGGGAAGTCCACATCTTCTATAAGTGTGCGTTCCTCCAGTTTCATGACGCCTAGGAAGTCGGCCACGTTCTCGAGGGTCTTCACCTTCACCTCAGGGAGGTCTCCTGCAAAGTCGAGGAGGTCAATGTTCGCCCTGCCCGTGATCGAGACATGGCCGTAGACGCTGGTGTGGGGCTCGGTGTTCGCTCTGTCCGTGAAGAGGTTTACCTTCAGTTTTCTGGAGCGGGCGAGGAGGTAGGGCCAGTCCTGTCGGTTGGTTCCGTAGCCGACGATGAGGTCAGGGTCAAAGTCCCTGATGTACCCGATGAAGGACTCTAAGAGGGCCCTGTCGTCGGAATCTTGGGCTACAAACTGCTTCTCGCCTCCGGTGTTGGTGGCCACCGAGATGATGACCACCGGGTTCTTCCAGGGCTTGGGTGCGCCCTTTTGGCTATAGCAGACTATTGAAAAACCTAGGATTCTCAGCGGGGGCATTTCGGCCCTTTCGATGCTCTTGGGGAAGGATTCGGCCAGAAATACTTGGTCAACCTGAACTCCCCATGTGTTCTCCGTTTTCTCTGCCTCCACCTCATGCCAGCCGCAGGGAGTCACGTCGTTGTCGATGAGGTAGCGCATGGAGTATCGCATGTCATCCTCGAAGGATCCTTTGACACCCCGGATTTTTGAGAGCCTTTTAGAATACCTCTCCACAAGGTCGGGGTCACGGCAGGTAACCTTGATCGCCTTCACAGGCCTACCGAAGGACCTTCGATCCACTGTCTCCAACCTGTCGATGAGGGGAAAGTCCGCCCTTTGCGCCTCAATCTGCTTCATCACGGCTTGAGGATCCTCTTTCTCTGCGACCTCCAGATAAAAGTACGGGAGAAAGTTTCGGTCGATGACGAGGATCCTTTTGCCGTCTTCCTTTATGCCCCAGATCCACACCTCAGGATCGTGATCCTTGACTTCGTAGTTCACGTCCAAAAGCCAAAACGTCTCCTTCATCCGCCTCAACCCATAAGAGTAAGCGTCGAAACGGGTTTTTAATGCTTTTCAGCTCGAAAAAACAACTGGTTGAACATGTGTTTGTTAGTGGTTTTTCCCTTTGACTCCTTTGCGGCCCTTGTTTCTTTCTCTTTTATGTGCTCCCGGAGAGGGGGGGGTCTACTGACATTCATTAGCATTCATGAGCAGGCGCATCATAGGATTGTCTAGTGGACAGGGGAGTCATTTAGCTGTGTCCTGCACGTGGCGTCTTGGCGTCTGTCTGTGTGTTTTATCGTGGGGGAGGGAAGGTTGGGGCTCTTGATGTTAGAAAGGTATAACTTGAATAACAGTTGATGTTTGTTGTCTATCCGTTTTTCATGGTTGCTCAGTGTAAAATCAACTTTTTAACGTGACACCTTTCTGCCAGTGAGTTCATAATTATGTGTCGGGTGGTGTTATGGGATTGTCTGCCGACGTTAGGGAAGCCTTTAGAAAGCTTGTGAAGAAGGCTAACTGTAACCGTATTGCGTAGCTATTCAATACTACGAGGCAAACTGTACATAGACGAGTTATACGAGTGTAACGTTAGAAAGTTGACATGACACAAATGTAAAGGTTAATTAAACAGTCAGGTAAAAGGTATTGCTGGTGGTAAGGCTTGGCAGGATGTGTCACTGTCCCTAAGGAATTACTGAAAGACCTCTATGCGGGGTTGGCTAAAGTTGAAGAAGTTCTCGCGACGCTTGAGGAGTTGATGGACAAAGAGAGCTTGAAGAGGATACGTAAGGCTGAAGAAGAGTATGGAAAAGGGGAATACATAACCATACAAAGCAGCGGTGAAGTTAAGAAGTTTGCCGAGTGAATAACCGCCTTGGATTATAAAGCTGCCTTAACCAAGAATTTTCTTAAGGAATTCAAGAGTCTTCCCGAGGATATAAAGGATAGGATCTTAAGGGCTATCGACGAAATAATCGTTAACCCTTTTTTAGGCATCAAATTGCGAGGCGAGCTTGAGGGTCGCTGGCGGTGGAGAGTAGGCAAATACAGAATCATATACATGATCGATCAGACACGCCAACTTGTCGCCTTCTTAGACGTAGGTCTTAGGAAGACCATCTACGAATAGAAAAATCGCTAGGAACCGAGTAGGGAAACCCCTATTCGGAGAGTGTAAAGTCAACTTTCTAACGTGACACCTTTCTCACAGTGAACTCATAATTATGTGTCAGGTGATGTTATGGGATTGTCTGCCGACGTTAGGGAAGCCTTTAGAAGGCTTGTGAAGAAGGTTAACTGTGACCCGATTGCGTAGCTATTCAATACTACGAGGCAAACTGTACATAGACGAGTTATACGAGTGTAACGTTAGAAACTTGACTTTACACTTAGATAAATATATATCCGCTTTTGTACTTTTACAGACGGAAAATGGCGAGACTGCGAATCGTTATGGAATGAGAGGGAAACATGTTTAATTTAGTCAAGAAATTAGAAGACCTTTCATCAAAATCTAAGGTAAGGTACTTAGTTTATGTCTCTTCCATACTTTTCTTCTTTGCATTGATTCTTCTTCCACCAATAGCCGGTATACTTCAGAAGATCGGTCTTTTAGGAGGAATCTATGAAACTCCGGATATGTTAGCAAGAGCCAACTCAGCGATCCTCTGGTCGTTCATAACGGCCTTCACGGTCTCCATTTTAGACTTGGCTGCAGCTTTGCCGCTTGCTTGGTTTATCGTCCGAAGTAAATCGAGGATAATCAACGTAATAGACACTTTGGCGGACGTTCCCTTCTTGATCCCCACGGCTGCCTTGGGATATTCCGCTTTACTCTTCTGGAGTCAGCCGGGAGGAATTTCCAGCCTCTTTGGCACAGAAACGCTTGTACCACCCGGCTTCCTACTTGTGTTGTTACTCCATTTCACTTTCTCTTACCCCGTAATCGTCAGAGTTATGGTTGGTGAACTTTTAGGTTACAAAGAAGTTTATGAGGTGGCAGCTAAAACCCTTGGAGCTCAACCCTTCACAGCCGTAAGAACCGTGACCCTACCCCTACTTAAACCTGCGCTGGTAGCTTCTTTTCTCCTGGCCTTCGCAAGGTCTCTCTCGGAGACGGGGGCAACTGTGATGGTGGCCGGGGCCTTCGAGAATGGGTCTGTTTTCATCTTTAACAACATAGGGATGGAGAGTGTTCTCGTTTATGTCAGTTCTGTTCTCATCTTAACCTCGGTGGCCATATTCTTCCTCATAAGGTTCTTGGCTCCAAGGCTGAAACTTCCAATTAAGCGGGCTTGGCCGAACTTTGAGGGGAGACTGAGTAAACAAGCATCAGTAAAGTCTAGAGACGTAACAACCCTTGTTGTATTCTTTTTTTTCGTAATTATTCCTTCCCTTTTCGTCTCGTTGCCTATGATAAATGCCTTAACTGATGGAACGCTCGGTGAAGCTTTGAGTGGTTTGGGGCCGTGGAATGAGTTTTGGAGCAGTATGCTCCTGTCTTATTCTGTTGGTTTCATCTCTACGTTAACGAATGTTTTGGCAGGGTTACCCGTTGCAATATTGATTGCCAGAAAGAAGTTGGGGAATTTAACCCCTATCCTTGATGCCTTGGTAAACATACCGATCATCGTACCTTCCATTGCCCTCGGTGTCTCTTTGAGTTTCTTTTGGGGAAGTTTCGGTTTCATACCAGAATTCTGGGTTCTCGTCCTTTCGCACACAACTATAACTTACACTTACTTTGTCAGAGCCATGGCGGCAACTATAGAAAGTGTATCGCCTGAAATGGAAGAGGTAGCCAGCACGCTTGGAGCTAAGCCCTTGACGATATTCAGAAGGATAACCTTGCCTCTAACTAAGTATTCGGTTTTCTCTGGCGCTATACTGGTTTTCACCCGTTGTGTTGGAGAGACAGGGGCCGCTAAAGTTGCCGCAAAAACCCTTAAAACAGCTCCAGTTCTAATGGTAGAGTGGGTAGAATTATTAAAAGAAGGCAAGATCTCTTCATCTCAGAGTGCTTTGGGCATTGGTTTTCTCATTCTGGCATCCTTCTTAGTTCTTCTTCTGTTAAGGGTTGCTGTGAAGGGAAGAGGTGAACCGAAACGCCTTCAGTCCGTCTAGTTAATGTCACAAAAAGGTTCGGGAAGATTACTGCTATTAATAGTTTGAACCTTGAGATAAACGACGGAGAATATCTCTGCGTTCTAGGTCCAACTGGGAGTGGAAAAACAACACTGCTCAGGCTTATTGCAGGAATCGTCGAACCTGACGAAGGCGAAATTTACGTTGACGACAAACTAGTTAACGATGTATCGCCTCAAGAAAGGAACACAGCTTACGTTCCTCAACAGTATGCTCTCTTCCCTCACCTAAGCGTCATCGAGAATGTCGCTTTCAGTCCGATATCGAGGGGACTCAGCAAAGAAGAGGCTTATGAAGTCTCAAGACAGATGTTGAAGATGACAAGGCTAGCTCAAAGAGCTGATTCCTTCCCTAACGAGTTAAGCGGCGGTATGCAGCAACGTCTTGCGCTTGCTAGGGGATTGGCTTCAGATGCCAATCTTCTCTTGTTAGACGAGCCGTTGGGAGCTTTGGATGCTCGCTTGAGGGTTGAACTCCGATACAAGTTGAGGGACCTAGTGAAGGAAAAGGGATTCACGGTTATTCATGTTACACACGACCAAGAAGAAGCTATAGTGGTTGCTGACAGAATTGCAGTCCTTAGACATGGTCAAATTCAGCAAGCAAGTATCCCCTTCACCCTTTATAACGAGCCTAAAAGCATATTCGCAGCCAACTTCGTTGGTGGGGCAAACTTCCTAGAAGGGTTCATAGTCGAATTGGATCAGCGCGGATCATGGGTGCAACTACGAAACGGAATGATGTTACGCATAAAAGAAACCGGTTACTCAGTTGGAGAGAAAGTGGTTCTGGCGATCAGGGAAGAAGTGACCGAGATCATCAAGAAAAGAAAAAGAAAGGAAAAGATCAACCTTTTTCCAGGTAAGGTTGAATCAGTGAGTTTCTTGGGCAGTTTCACATTATATGGGGTCTTATTAGAGAATGGCGAAGTGGTTAACTCAAGAGTTCCAGTTCACCTGGAAAATAAGAGAATTTCAAAGGGTGACAAAGTTTACGTGCGCCTAAGACCTGAACATGTAAGGACGTACCTGTATCCGCCTTCTGGCCTGTACAGAGAATTGGAAGTGATATAGATGCCTTCAGTCCGATTGGTAAACGTCACAAAAAGATACGGTGAAATCACGGCTGTTGAGAATATAAATCTCAGAATTGAAGACAAGGAGTACGTGTGCATCATAGGGCCGAGCGGCTGCGGTAAGACTACGCTGATAAAGTGTGTATCGGGAATTGTAGAGCAGACGGAAGGGGAGGTCTACATTGACGAGAAACTGGTCAATAATGTTCCAATTCAAGATAGGGGAATCGGGTACGTTTTCCAAGAGATAGCGCTCTTTCCCCACATGAACGTCTATGAAAACGTCTCCTATGGACCCCTTGTGAAGGGCTGGGAAATTGCCAATGTTAGAAGTCTCGTCGAGGAGATGCTCAACATGATGGCGCTTGAGGACAGAGTTAAAGATTATCCTCGAGTCCTCAGTGGAGGTGCACAGCAAAAGACTGCCGTTACAAGGGCTTTGGCTTCAGGTTCTCTTTTACTGCTCTTAGACGAACCGCTCGGCTCCTTAGACGCTAAGGTCAGAACAATATTACAGCATGAGTTGAGAAGGATGGCGAAGGACCTGGGGCTCACAGCTATTCACGTTACGCATAATCAGGAGGAAGCCATGGCCATCGCAGATAGGATAGTTGTTATGAAGACTGGCAAAATAATTGAGGTTGGTACACCTTTGGAACTTTATCTACACCCGAAGAAGTTGTTCACTGCCAACTTCGTGGGAGAGGCCAACTTCATGATAGGTGAAATACTGGAAGTGACGAGCGACGGTGTCAAGGTTGAGGTAAACAACGAGGTTCTGCGTAGCGCCGAAAAGGTGGACTTTAAGGAACGGAAGGTTGTAGTGGCAATAAGGCCTGAATTTATAGTTATGAGGAAATCCGGTAAGATGAGGAGGGGTAGAATCGGGAACAAAGCTTTTTTAGGAAGTACGGTTCGTTACGAAGTTCGGACAGAAAACGGAGAATTGATTATCGTGAGACAGCCCTTCTCCTCTGAATCCTATAGATGGAACGTGGGGAACAGCGTAAACTTGGTGTTTCCGCCCAGTTCCGTTCTCTTGTATCCCTATCCGGAGGAGGGGCTGGAGAAGGAAATCTCCATAGAATGAAGTCTGGGATTCCAGAAAATAGAGCAAACTTTAAAATCTTATCTTTACGTAGAAAAATGTATCTTTGAAGGAGCTTATGTCATGGAACGATGGTTCGTGAAACGGCGTAAGAATAAGATTCTAGAGATAGCATATCGGCAGATGACCGTGGCTCTCGACACCGTTAACGACCTTGAAAGGGCTGTTAAAGCCGTATCGGCTGGGGACAAAAAAACAGCCAAAAAAACGATAGAACGATTGTTCCGAGCAGAAGAAGAGGTAGACGATCTGAGGAGAACGGTCTTCGAAGAGTCGACAAAGGGAAGCCTACCTTCTCCAGATCGAGAAGACATTATGGATCTAGTTGAGCGCCTCGACATGATGGCAGACTATGTGAAAGATTCAGCCAGAGACGTCTTGGTTCTAATGGACGCAGAAGTCCCCGGGGAACTCTGGAAAGCCTTCTCCGACATGTCTTCCGGCATAGTTAAGACTGCCGCCGTCCTGAGGGAAAGCCTAAGGAATCTGGGTGAAAATCCCTCCGAGGCTAGGGAAATGTCCGAAAAGGTTGAAGATGAAGAGACTAAAGTTGATAAGATACATTTGGAAATAAAATCTCTCTTACTGAAATACGGCGATAAAGTAAATCCTTCCGTACTGTTGTTTTTGAAGGACCTGTTGGACTCCATGGAAGAAGCGGCGGACAGCTGTGCAGATACAGGAGACTACATTCGAGTTCTAACCGTGAGTTTCAAAAAATGAAATAAGTATTACAACATCTCCATGTCCCCATGCATAAGGATGCTGTAACAATAATCAAGAAGACGCAACCTTCCCAGTTGTTTTTCCTTAACCATGGGGAAGTTTTAAAAAGACTAACTATCCAACGTTAGTGCACTCTGGAAGTGCAGGGAGACGGTAAAATGGAGGTTCCAAACCATCTGGCGATAATTCCGGATGGGAACAGGCGATGGGCACGTGAACGTGGTGTGCTCGATTGGATGGGCCATAGGGAAGGGGCGGAAAAGTTTGAAGAGTTTCTCAATTGGTGTCTGGAGCTCGGTGTGACTCAGGTTTCAGCGTATGTTTTGTCAACGGAGAACCTGAACAGACCTAAGAAAGAGGTGGATGAGATATTTAGACTATTTTACGGTTTCCTAAGAAAATGGGAGAAGGAGAAGTCTATTTTTGACAAATACGAGATAAATGTGCGGTTTGTCGGCGATCTGAGCAGACTGCCCCCAAAGTTGATCAAACTCATGGACAAGATTATGATGAAAACCGCGAAGTATCAGAAACGAGCTTTAAACACCCTGATTGCCTACGGTGGCCGTCTCGAGCTTACCGAAACTATCAAGAAGATCGCGGAGAAGGCAATAGAGACCGGAAGGGTGGAGATAACCGAGAGAGAGGTGACAAAGAACCTGTCAGTTCCTGAGCCGGTTGATTTGGTCATTCGCACAGGCGGTCTGTCAAGGCTATCGAATCTCCTGCTGTGGCAAGCTGCATACGCAGAAATATACGTCACCGACACTCTTTGGCCGAATTTTACGAAGAGAGAATTGATAAAGGCCATAGAATGGTACAACTCTGTTCAGAGGAACTTTGGTAAATAATTTTCCGACACGGCAGCTTACATGATGTCAAGACGATGCTTCTGCGGCTGGATGTACCCAATTCACTCAGTATGTTCTGCTTTTATATCTGCATTCCGACTTGAATGAGGGGGAAAACCGCTTGAAGATCCTGGGGATGAACCTCAAGAAGGGCGTGGTGAAGGCCCTTCCGGAGAGCTTGGACGACCTCTGGCACCTCTTCAACGTTGTGGCGCCCAACGACGAGGTGTACGCCCAGACCACCCGAGAGGTGAAAGTGGAAGGGGAGTACGCCCGCCCTCAGGAGGGGAGAAGGGTCTCGGTTTTCCTGGGAGTGGAGGTGAGGGATGTGGCTTGGGACAGGAGCCTGAACCGGCTGAGGGTGCACGGGATCGTCTGCGAGGCTCCGGAAAAAGTGAGCGTGAAGGGGTCCCACCACACCCTGAACCTAACCGTAAACAAGCCCGTGACCATCGTGAAGCCCCAGTGGCCGAAACACCACTTGGACAGGCTGAAGATGGCCAGCAGAGCCAAGGGTCCGCCCCTCCTAGTGATGTCCATCGACGACGAGGAGTACTGCGTGGCGGTTCTGAGGCAGTACGGCGTGGACGTGAGGGTGGAGGCCAGGATGAGGCTTCCGGGAAAGCGGCAGGCGGAGCAGAGGACCAAGGCGATGCGGGGGGCTCTGAAAGAGGCTCTGAAGGCCCTGCGGGACGAGTGGACGAAGACCCGCAGCCCCATCGTGGTTTTGGGTCCGGGCTTTGTGAAGAACGAGTTTGTCGGGTACGCGAGGCGCGAGGATCCTGAAGTCGCCAAGGACATTGTTGACGTGAAGAGCGTGAACAGCGCAGGGGTTGCGGGAATCGGCGAGGCTCTGCGTTCCGGGGTCTTCACCAAGGCCTTGGGGCACGTGCGGATCGGGGAGGAGAGCAGGTTCATGGAGGAGGTTCTCGCCCGTGTGGGGAGGGGAAAGATGGACGTGACCTACGGGTTTGACGACGTGAGGAGGGCGAGCTTGTTCGGTGCCGTGGAGAGGCTTCTCCTTGCGGACGCTAAGTTGAGGGGGGCTTCCGTGGAGGAGAGGCTGACCCTGGAGCAGGTTATGAGGGAGGTGGAGGAGAAGGCTGGGGAGATCATGATCGTCAGCGCGGAACACGAGGCGGGGAAGAAGCTCCTCGCCCTTGGGGGAATCGCCGCACTCCTACGTTTTCCGATAGGTTGAAGGCTGGTATGTCAGAGGTTGACCCCCTATAGTTTTAATAGGCTACAAATATGCCCAGGAGTGGCGTGCGCTAAACACATTCACTGAAATGGTAGGGTAGGGAAAGACTTTAGAGGGACAAGTTTCCATTAATGTGAGCCTAAAAACAAAATACAAGGGGAGACGCAGGTGAAGACTCTGGATTTCACGAGGGAAGAAACTGAGAGACGACAGTACATAAAGAGAATAGAGAAGTTGAGTTCTCTTGTCTTCGACCCGGACAAATGGGAAGAACTGAGAAAAACCGTGTATAAAACGAGTCCGCTGGACGTGGACGTGGTCATCGACGACACCACGCTGAGGGAGGGCCTCCAGATGGCTGAGTTGATCAGCCCCCGACCCGAGGACATGTGCCGCATCGCCTGCCTGCTGAGGGACATCGGTGTCGAGAGGGAGGAGGTTATCACTTACACGAAGTCCGACCAAGAAGCCCTCAGAATGATGCGGGAGGAGGGTCTAGGGGATATGTTGGCCGCATGGTGCAGGGCGGTTACAGAGGATGTGGACCTTGCGTTAAAACTGGATTTTAGGCAGGTAGGGGTCTCTCACCCGGTTTCATACATTCACTTTCAGAAGTGGCCGCAAACCAACCTCGAACAACTGGTGGAAAGGGTAGTGAACACTGTGGAGTACGCGGTGGATCACGGCCTCAGGGTCTTTGTCCACGGGGAGGACAGCACTAGGGCTGAATGGGCCTTTGAAAAGAAGTTCATAAACGCCGTAGCCGACGCCGGGGCGGAGGTGTACAGGATCTGCGACACAGTGGGGTGCGGTTCCTCGTATCCCAAGGCCCCATTACCACACGGAATCCCCAGGAAGATTCAGCGCATCAAGAAGGAGACCACCATACCTTACGTGGAGATTCATGCGCACGACGACTTGGGAAACGCAGTGGAGAACACCCTCGCCGGCATCGAGACCGCCGACGGCCTATATGACAAGTTCTATGTGAGCACCACCTTTCTGGGAATTGGGGACCGATCCGGGAACGCTGAGACGGAGAAGGTCATGCTGAACTGTTACTTCCGCCACAACATCTACAAGTGGAACCTCAAGCCCCTGAGGGAGACCGCCAGCTTCATCGCCTCAGCCCTCAACTATTACCTGCCCGTAAACAAGGCCATCGTCGGCGTAGCCGCCTTCGCCCACGAATCAGGCATCCACCTCCACGGAATAAGGGCCCTCCCCCTAACCTACGAGATCATCCCCCCGGAGCTGGTGGGCCACGAACGGGCCATCATCGTGGGGAAACGGTCCGGGAAGCATGGAGTCCAGATGAAGCTGGAGGAACTCATGGGGAAAAGAGTGGATGACAATGATCCTAGGCTCCAGAAGCTCGTCCGAATGATCCAAGACTACTATGTTAACGGGGACAGGAGAAGACCAGTGTCGGAGAGCGAATTCAAGGAACTCAGTGAGAAGGCAGGATTCCACCTAGAGAAGAAGTAACCCCGCTGTTTTACTCTCCACTCCACCGTCCACCCATTACTCACGCAATCATCGTCAGCGTGGGCTCAGACAAAAACTCTCCAGTAGGCCCGAAGATTCTTCTCAACTAGCTCAACAACCCTCTTCGTCTCTTCTAAGCGGTCTTCCCTAACCCAACTGGGAACCGGAAATGGCTCCTTCAGCTCAAGGTCCACTCCTGTTAGACCACAGATGAGGGAAAGCCAGCCATAAGGCAGGACGGCGGGATTGTAACCGCTGCCCGGAAGGTCCACCACCCTGCCGCCGCAGGTCTCATCGGCCACCTTCTTGACTTTTCTGCCGATCATCTTGAAGCCCTCCAAGGTAAGTCCCAAGTGGGTCAGCTTGTCTGCAAAGTGGGGGTCTGAGCCTCCATTCCTAATAATGATCTCTGGTTTGAAGGCCTCAGTTAGGGGCTCGAAGAGGCGGTCTAAAACGTACTCGTAAGAGCGGTCTGAAGCCCCGGGTGGCATAGGGACGTTGACTGTGTATCCTCTTCCCTCCCCGCTTCCTATCTCGTGGGCAAAGCCCCACCCTGGATACAGTGTTCTGGGGTCTTGGTGGAGGTCGATGAACAAGACCTTGGGGTCGCTGTAGAAGATTTTAGCCGTGCCGTCGCCGGTGTGGGCATCCGTGTCCAAGATCAAAATTCTCTGTAGGTTGTACTTCTTCATCAGATTCTTCGCACAGACCGCCACATCGTTAAAGATACAGAACCCCGCCTCACGGCTCCTACCGGCGTGGTGCATGCCACCCCCCACCCCTACGGCCATGTCAAACCTTCCCCCCGCAACAAGCTCCCCCGCCAACATCGAGGAGCCCACGATCAGTCTGGCGGCCACATCCATTCCTGGGTGGAGGGGCGTATCCGAATCTCGGGACTCAGACCTCTTTATGCGCTCGATGAAGTTGGGGTCGTGAACCAATAGAAGGTCTTCCTCCGTCGCGTAACTCGGCTCGACAACTTCGAAGTCCGGGTTTCCGCTGAGCTTCTCCTTGAACAGCTTCATGAAGTTGCCGTATCGGTTTCCTCTGAACGGGTGGCCTGGGCCAAAATCGTATTCTTTCATCTTTTCGCTGTACACGACCGCCGTCTTCATCTCAGTAACCCACGTAACTGTATGAATAACTACCTTAAATCTTGTAGTGATAGACTATCTTCCGAAGAGTTTGAGGCGCCTGCGGACTGCGGGGTTCTGGTCGGCGAGCCTCTTCAAGACCATCTCGAAGGTTTCGTCGGGGGACAGTTCCCTCTCGAGGAAGACGCCGGTTCTGCCGACCTCGTCACGGCGCAGGAGGGTTCGAACCCGATCGAACACTGTGTCAACGGAGACCCCTAAAAGGCGGGCCACCGCCGCCTCCCGCCCCACCACTGTGCTCTCTACATGGCCCTTCGGGGTCGGTTCGATCAGCATGAGCCTCTTATCCACCCCTGGAACCCGCGCATTCTCCCTCAACCTTGGAAGAGAGACCTCGCCGCTGAACCCGTATAAACCCCTCTCCACGGGTCGAAGCTTCACGAGAGGAAAGGAAACACACTCCCGCGGGCTTATCTCGATATTTCCCTTCACCGCATAGAGAGGAGTGGCCTGCATGACGACCCGGCGGTTGACGGAGATTCCGGATTGCTCTAGGGCCGTTTCTATGATGAAGGAGGAGGGGGGAGACGGCAGAAACACGTCGATGTCGCTCCCCTCTGAGACGTCGCCTCGGGCGATGCTTCCGTGCACGACGGAGGGCATGTGGTACCCGTTCAGGGCCTCCATGATTCGGGCGGCTCTGGACCGCAACTCCTTCAGCAGCCTCCAGCGTTCCTCGCCGTAGAGGACCTCTACCCGCTCGGTCCGTGTTACGGGTTTCTTAGCCATCGTCCTCCACCGATTTGAGGGACACCCTAACGATCTAGGTAAGAAGGCGATCCTTCTATTATAGGAAGCGCCGTGGTCCTTGAAGACTGTAAATCCCTTTCACCTTCCACGAGAATCCCGCGCGGGCATCGCTGTTTGTTAAGGTTCATTTATATACCTAGAAGACGGGTAATAATGGCAAGCTTAGCATGTGAGCCGGCGAAAGTGAGTAGAATGAACGGTGTACAGGTTTTTCTGCTGGGCCTCCTCGCGTTTTGGGGCCTCCTCTATCTCATAAGCCGCGTCTTCCACCTGGAGAGGTACGGATTGGAGGTTAAGCCGGCGTATCTGATGTACAAATCGAAGGGGCTGAAGAGGGCTTTGGAGGTTCTGCCCGAGAAGGGACGCGTTCTCTGGTGGACCCTCTGCAACGCGGGCCTGTTGTTAGCCGCTGCACTGATGGTTTTCGTCGTATACTTTCTATCGGACAACTTGCTGAGGATCACAAGAGCCCAAACTGCAGTGGGAGGGGTCTTCCTAATTCTCCCGGGGATCACTATACGGCTCCGTTGGCTACCCTATTTCTTCGTGGCAGCGGCAATAATAGTCATGACCCATGAGATGGCCCACGGCTTCGTCGCCCAACTGGAGAAGATTTCGGTAAAGTCGGCTGGCGTCCTCTTGGCCGTAATACTTCTTGGGGGGTTCGTGGAGCTCGACGAGGAGGAGTTTGAGAAGGCGCCAACCCTCACGAAGCTCCGGTTGCTATCAGCTGGGCCCTCCACGAACCTAGTGACGTGGCTCCTCGCCCTGTTGCTGTTGACCAACCTCTACGCTCCTGCTTCGGGAATCCTGATCCTAGGGACAGTGGAAGGCAAACCCTTGGAACAGGCCGGACTTCAACGCTGGGACATCATCTACAAAATGAATGGAACTGAGACGCTTAACGTGACAGCTCTTCAAAGCTACATGGAGAATAATGTGACCGCTAATGATACGCTGATTCTGGAGACCAGCAAGGGGAACATTACTATCACAACAGTCGCAGATCCTAAGAACGCTAGTCGGGCGATTCTGGGTCTGCTTCCGGTGGCTGAGTGGGGTTATTGGAATTATTATCCCTGCAGGCTGGGGCCTGGGCAGTTCGTCGCCTTCCATTACCACTTCTACACATCTTTGGAGTGGATTCAACTATTGGCCTTCGGCGTGTCCATCTTCGCGATGCTGCCTGCCTACCCCTTTGACGGAGAAAGATTTCTTTACTATATCTTAAAGGGGAGGATGAAGAGAGGTCTCCGCGGGGTTCGCATAGCAATCAGCGCTGCCTGCTGGTTTTTGATGGCTGCAAACTTGGGGTTGACCTTCATAAGGTACGGCCTAGTTTTCTTTTAGGGGGGTGAAAGGACACGTCAATGTGCACCCTGTGCAGGAGGAAGGACCCCGTCTTCACGCGGCCCTACTCCGGGGAGAGTCTGTGCGAGGGGTGTTTCTGCCGATCCGTGGAGGACAAGGTTCGAGCCACCCTCTCCAAGTATGAGATGCTGGAGCCGGATGACAGAACCATGGTGGCAGTCTCGGGCGGAAAGGACAGCGTCACCCTACTCCACATCCTGGCGAAGATCGAAAAGGCTTTCCCCCAGGCGGAGCTCCGGGCGGTCACCGTGGACGAGGGAATCAAGGGCTACCGGGACGAGGCCCTAAAGGTGGCCGCCAAAAGCTGCCGGAGGCTTGGAATAGACCAGGTGGTGGTTTCCTTCAAGGATATGTACGGGTACAAGCTGGATGAGATTGTGCCCATGACCCGGCAAAAAGGGTTGTCGCCCTGCTCCTACTGCGGGGTGCTGAGGAGGAGGACCCTGAACACGGCCGCCAGGGAGGCTGGCGCCGACAAACTCGCCACAGCCCACAGCCTAGACGACGAAACCCAAACCATGATCTTGAACATACTTCACGGCGACGCCCCGCGGATAGCCCGCGTCAAACCGGTCCTCGACGAGGTACACCCCGGACTCGTGCGGCGCATAAAGCCCCTGTGCCAGGTGCCGGAGAGGGAGGTCGCCCTCTACGCCTACCTGAAGGGGATCGAGTTCCAAAGCATCCCATGCCCCTACGCGGGAACAGCCCTGAGGAGCGACGTCCGAACCATGCTCAACAGGATGGAGGAGAAGCATCCAGGCACCAAGTTCACGGTCTTCAGGTCTATAGAGAGGATACGACCCGCGTTAGAAGCTGTGGCAAAGGAAGCCGGAATCCAAGAGTGCAGGTTGTGCGGGGAACCTACCGCGGGGGAAGTATGCCGACCGTGCCAGATGCTCCGGGAACTGTCCATCCTGTAATACGTTGGAGGGTCTGTATGCCAAGAATAGTGGCCGACACGAGGGAGAGCTTCTGGGTCAAGAAGCACCTGAAGAAGCTAGGCTCCGAAGTGATTGAGGAGACGATCTCGCCCGCCGACTATGTGGTCTCGGAGAACTGCGCCGTAGAGCGAAAGGAGTTCAGAGACTTCCTCGGCTCAATCTACGATGGTAGACTCTTCGAGCAGGCACAACGCCTAGCCGCAGCCTATGAGAGGTCCTACCTGGTCGTAGAAGGAGGGGCTCAGGATTTACAGGAGATTTCGAATCCGTTGGTTTTCTGGGGCGCCCTAGCCAAGGTAACCGCGGAATGGAACGTGTCCGTGGTCTTCACCGTGAACAAGAGGCACACCGCCATGTTCCTCCACAGCTTAGCGAAGAAGCTCCAAGAAGAGAAGAAGAGGAAAGTAACCGTGAAGCATAAACCGAAGGCCTACACTCTGAGGCAGAGGCAACTCTTGGCGGTGCAGAGCCTTCCCCACATCGGCCCGGAGAGGGCTGAGAAGCTGCTGAAACGATTCGGAAGCCTAAGAAGGGTGTTCACAGCATCAGACAAGGAGCTCCTCTCCACAGAAGGGTTAGGAAAGAAGACTATAGAAGAAATAAAGGAGCTACTAGACACCAAGTACCCCGCCCTAGAACAGCCCTAGTGCGCTTTCACCAAGATTTGGAAAGGAAAACCTAAAAGAAACAATCGGGCGCCTAGAAACTCCTAATCCTTCAGCAAGCAACATTAAGGAGTTTTGATTGGTGGGGCTGGGGAGATTTGAACTCCCGTCCCGAGAGTCAGAGTCTTCTTAAATAAACGTTAGGAGGCCTAACGCCATAGTGAGAATAGAGAGTGAAGAATATTTGAGAATATAGATTGGAATTCTTAACAATAACAGCTTCAATCTTTTTGTCTTTCTGGCATCTCTTGATCATTCTTCTGAAGGCCGGTCTATCACAGTCTTAGCTGACTCAACTTCATCGACAGATTCTTCCAAAATCCTAAAACCATGAGAAGAAGCACGTTCTCTAATTGCCTTCAATTGAGCAGGAACAGAGGTTGAAACTCTAGCGTAAGCTAAGGTGTTTTTCATAGAATTTAGGGGTTAATTCATTGAAATGGAGTTTTTTTAGCTCTTTTCTAACTCAAGAATTTTCTTTATATCCTTCTTTAAAACGGGAATCTTGTTTTTAACAATATCCCAAAGGACATCAAAATCAACTCCAAAGTACTCATGAATAAGAATATCGCGAAGGCCTGAAATTTTTCTCCAATCTGCGAAAGGATACCTTTCTCTGATATCTTCAGGTATGTGTTTTGCGGCCTCTCCTATAATTTCCAAATTTCTAACCACTGCATCTACTCGCATACTATCTTTTATGAAATCCTCGAATGTAAAATCACCAACATACTCTTCAATCTTGGAAATTGAGGAAAGAATATCTTTGAGGTAGACCCTATAATCCCTCTGCATATTTTACCTCCTTAAGGATTCGATCTTTTATATCTGGCTTTAAGGCATCGATAATTACTAAATCCACCTTTCTGCCAAAGACGTCTTCTAAAAAGAATTTTAAGTTCATGTAGTTATCAAAAGTTTTAGCTCCTTTTTCAAACTCAACCAAGACATCAATATCACTGGTTTCTTTTTGCTTACTCCTAACAAAAGAGCCGAAAAATCCAATGCGCTTGACACCATATTTTTTCTTCAAATCATATCTGCTCATTATTTCCAACGCATTTTTTATTTCCATATTTTGTTCCCTCATATATACACGACCTCTTTTAAGATATATTCACTAATTATTGGTTTTAGTGCCTTTTTAGATACCAAATCTACTTTCAGGCCAATCAACTTTGAAAGAACTCCTCAAGGGTCTATGAATTCAAAAAGTCCGATGGGCTCTTTAAATTCTACCAGTATGTCAACATCACTTCTCTTTCTTTCCTCGCCTTTAACAGAAGAGCCAAAAATTCCAATTTCTTTAACCTTAAATTTTTCTTTAAGAACCTCGCTTATTTGGCTTAGTTTGCTCATGTTTTTTCACTAATTTGAGATTCCGTCATCCTATATATGTTTGCCTTTAATTAACTTTTCAAATTCAAGCCTCTTTCTCATGAAAGCTCCTATCAACAAAATAGTAAGAATCCATAGAGTTGGTGGGGCTGGGGAGATTTGAACTCCCGTCCCGAGAGCCCGAGTCTCGGAGCCTAGACCAAGCTAGCCGACAGCCCCTCCTTTGGTACATCTCGTTCTATATTTTATTAAGCTTATTTCCTCTTCTCCTCTGTTCGTTTTCATGTGGCTTACAGATGCTAACCCCGAGCTGGTGGCTTTCGGTGGCTCCAGCTTTTCAGGCTCAGAATGCTCTAGGATACTCTAATTTTTTAAAGTGAAACGACAATATCTACTTTGTCAGTTGCGAGGAGGAGATGATTTGCCCCGTAGGCAGCGAAGACCGGGGGTGAGGGTGCTCAAGGCTGTTTCCTCTTCCCTGAGGATGACGATCTTGGATCTCCTCTTGGAGAGGGGACCGCTTTCGTACACCGAACTCATGAACACCCTGCGCCTCAACCCGAATCGGGACGCAGGCAGGTTCGCCTACCACCTAAAGCTCCTCCTCAAGGAGGATCTCGTAGAGCCGGACGTGAAGGCGAAGAAGTATCACATCACCGACCTCGGTCGTATGGTCATGGACGTCACCGAGGACATCGAGGAACGGGTCTCCAGGAGGAGGCTGATGGTCCGAACCTCCCGTCTGGCCATGGAGGAGTTCGACAGGAACAAGATCGCAGATTCCCTGGTGAGGGAGGCAGGGGTCCCAGTGGACCAAGCTCAGAAGATCGCGCGAGAGACCGAGCGGAGGCTGCTGGGCTTCGAGACGAAGTACCTCACCGCCCCCCTCATCCGGGAGCTGGTCAACGCCGTCCTCATAGAGAAGGGCCTCGAAGAGTACCGGCACAAGCTCACGCGCCTGGGGCTCCCAGTGTATGATGTCACCCAACTCGTGAAGTCCACCGGTGAAAAAGCTCTGAACGTGGAGGCCGTTCACAGGGCGGCAGGCGACGCCGTGATGGAGGAGTACGCCCTTCTCAACGTGCTCCCGCGGGACATCGCCGACGCCCACCTCTCAGGAGCCCTCCACATCAACCACCTGGGCTGCTGGATCCTGAAACCACACGAGCTTGTGCATGACCTCCGCTTCTTCCTCAAGTGGGGCCTGAACTTGGGAGAGACCGGCTCCACAGGGCTGTCCTACCCTCCTCCCAAAAGCTTCGAGGCAGCCCTCCTCATGGCCTCCAACATCCTCAGAATCGCGGCCACGGAAGCCTCAGGGGAACAGGCCCTCGACTTCCTCAACATTTTTTTAGCCCCCTTCGCCCAAGGTCTTCCAACGGACAGGGTAGAGGAGGGTCTACGTTCCTTCGTCCACGATGTGAATCAGTCCTTCTCTAGGCGGGGTTCCCCGGTTGAGGTTTCGCTGGGTTTAGAGCTGGTCACCCCCTCCTTCTTGGAGGATGGGGAGGCCGCGGGACCCGGTGGTAAGTCCGTGGGGAGCTACAAGGATTTTGTTGAGGAGAGTCGTCTCATAGCGTCGCTTCTCCTAGAGGTGATGCATAAAGGAGTTGGGCAGAGACCCGTTTTCAACCCCAGCCTTGTCGTGAAGATACGGCCAGAGGCCCTAGGGAGCAAGGAGTGCGAACCCCTTCTCTTCGAGTCTCACCGGCTCGCCGCCGAGACCGGAACCCCTTACTTCGCAAACCTCTGCTTTAAAGGCCAAGAAGGGGCCGCCTACACTGCGACGGGCAGTCGGTTCCCCTCTGACTGGACTGAAGACCCGGAGTTGGACGCCCTGCGAACTGGAACTATAGGCAGCGTGGTCTTAAATCTGCCCAGGGTTTCCTACGACGCGGAGGGACAACGGAACCTGTTCTTTAGTCTTTTGGATGAGCGTCTAGAGATGGCGTTGCGGGCGTTGGAGATAAAGTACCGGACGATAAAACAGCGAGCTGTGGAGGGTTTGCTTCCCTTCCTCACTCAGAAGGGTGACGGTGATCAGTACTTCAGGCTTGAAAACGCCTCTCGACCTGTAAGCTTTGTGGGACTAAATGAAGCTGTCAAAGCCCTCTCGGGACAAAGCGTCCACGAAGATCGCAGGGCCCTCAGCCTCGCCGAGGAGATCGCAGGGCACCTACTCCGCCACGTCCAAAGGTATACAAAGAAGCCGGAGAGCCGAGTGTACCCCTCCCTATCGCCCAACGTCGACGCGGCGAAGAGATTAGCCGAGCTAGACGCCGAAAAATACGGCTGGGGCAGGGTCTCCACCCAGGGAAGCAAGGAGCATCCCTTCTACACAGACCTGGTGGCGGCACCTCTGGAGACCGACATCCCCTGGATGGAACGCCTGAACATCGAGGAGAAACTTCACAAGTTAACCCCTGGGGGCCATCTGGCCATCGCGCAACTGGCAGATTCGGAGCAAGACCCCCGCGAGCTTCTGTCGGCCACAAGGCGCCTCCTAGAGAAATACCGGGTGGGGCTCTACGCATACAACCGGAACCTTGTTCACTGCAGCCGCTGCCAGAAGACCTTCCATGGAATCTTATCGAAGTGTCCCCTCTGCGGTTCCGTCGACGCGCTGGTCGGCTTCAGCCGCGTTTCAGCGAAATACCTGCCGATCCCCCGGTGGACCCCTGCCAAGCGTCTCGCCTTAAATAGGCGGGCTTCATACACGTTAGCCGCAGATTAACCCTCCTTCTTTAAAAGGTTTTTAACAAGACACATACACCTTTTCCGAGTTAAGATCAGCTTTTAAGTTCCATCGCCTATCATTGCCTGAGGGTATAACCATTGTGTGGGGAAAGGCGTTTATCCTCGTCGAAGGTGGCGGTGGTCGGAGTGGGCTTTGTGGGTTCGGCCTTCGCCTACTCCCTGATGATCCATGGGATCGCTTCGGAGATCGTTCTGATAGACATCGATGAGGAGAAGACCCAAGGTGAGGCCATGGACCTGAACCACGGCCTGTCCTTCGTCCGCCCCGTGAACATTCGAGCGGGGGGCTACCCCGACTGCGAGGGGGCCGCCATCGTGGTCATCTCCGCTGGGATCGCCCAGAAACCGGGCCAGTCCCGCCTTGACCTCGTCCGCATAAACGCCGATATCTTCCGCCAGATCGTCCCGCAGGTCACGGAGTACAACCGGGACTGCATCATACTGGTCGCCACCAACCCCGTGGATGTCATGACCTACGCCGCCCTGAAGCTCTCGGGCTTCCCCTCGAGCAGAGTCATAGGGTCCGGCACCATCCTGGACACCTCGCGACTTCGGTACCTGCTGGGCGAGCATCTGGGGGTTGACCCGAGGAACGTCCACGCATACGTCATCGGAGAGCACGGGGACAGCGAGGTGCCCGTCTGGAGCTTGGCCAACGTGGCTGGGACGAGGCTGAGGGACTTCTGTCCCGTCTGCGGCGTGCAGTACGACTCCCAACACCTGAAAGGAGTGTTCGAAGGGGTGAAGAACGCGGCCTATGAGATAATAAGGCTCAAGGGGAGGACCTACTTCGCCATAGGTCTAGGCCTCACTAGGATTGTGGAGGCCATCCTCAGGGACGAGAACGCGGTGCTGACCGTGTCGAGCCTGCTGGAGGACTACTACGGCGTCAGTGACATCTGCCTCAGCGTTCCGACCGTGATCAACAGGGACGGCGTCAGACAAGTCCTGAAACTCCCCCTGGAGGAAGGCGAGATCAGGGATTTCCAGAGGTCAGCCTCAATCGTGAGAAACGTCGCAAAATCCCTCCGCCTCTGAGGAGATGACAGAGATGCCTATCCCTCTCAGAACCGACCCGCATGTCTGGAAAACAGCCAAAAACCGCAACGCCACCGTCACCTCCACATCAATCTTTGACAAATCCTTTTCAACGACACTACAGGCATAAAAGGGAAGGCAGGTGTCATCGAGAAATTTATACTATTTTGTCTAGTTTTTTGTTTCAAATGTTAGCGACATGTCAGGGACATGTTTGTATTTTAATATGCATAGTGATATTTGTGGTAGAATTTTTGATACTTCCGCTCACTCTACAAGTAGTTACCGTGTCAGAGGAATTGTCATGGGCTATAAAGACACTGTGGATTCGCTCAAATATTTCCCACAGGTCAGAACGTCCAGAATCCAGTTCGAGGACTTCGACCCCAAGAGGATCCAGAACTCCCTAATCAGGGAGGCCGGATTCTCCGAGAAGGTCGCCGAGCAGCTGGCCCTAGAGGTTACGGAGAAGATCCACAAGCTCGACTTGAAGTTTCTGTCCGCTCCCCTAATCCGGGAGCTGGTCTGCGTCGCCCTCCTCGAGCACAATTACGAACGCGCCCGGGCGCAGTACACCCGGCTGGGCCTCCCCCTTTACGACGTGGACAGGCTTATCCGCGCCGGGGACAATGAGAACGCCAACCTTCAGCATAACCCTGAGACCATCCACAAGCTTGCCGCCGACGCCGTCTTCGACCAGTACGCCCTCCTAGACTGCCTCCCCCCGCGCCTAGCCGACGCCCACATGGCCGGCCTCATCCACGTCCACGACCTCGAATACTTCGCCACTCGGCCGTTTTGCCAAGAGCATGACCTCCGCTTCTTCCTGAAAAGGGGCCTGATCGTGGACGGGCAGGGCGTGCACACCGCCGTAGCCGGACCCGCCAAACACCCGGAGGTGGCGATCCTCCACGCGGCCAAGGCCCTAGCGGCGGCTCAGACCAACTGGGCGGGGGGCCAGGGCTACGACTCCTTCAACATCTGGTTGGCGCCCTTCGTCGAGGGCCTGCCCTATGAGAGGGTGAAGCAGCTGGCGCAGATGTTCATTTACGAGTTGAGCCAGATGTATGTGGCCCGGGGAGGCCAGACGGTCTTCTCGTCCATAGCCCTAGAGTGCGGCGTACCGAAGATGGTAAGGGACATCCCGGCCGTCCTCCCTGGGGGAAAGGTAAGCGAGGGGCTGACCTACGGGGACTTCCTCGAGGAGGCGAACCTCCTCTTCAACGCCTTCATCGATGTCTACTTGGATGGCGACTATGTGGGCAAGCCCTTCAACTTCCCCAAGTGCGAGGTCAAGCTGCGGAGAGAGTACCTAGACGAGTTCGAGAAGGAGTACCTGAAAGTGGCGGAACTCACGGCGAAGTTCGGAACCCCCTACTTCCTGAACCTCTGCCCAGACTACATGCCAGACATCGTGAACAGCCAGTGCTGCCGCCTCATCTTCTCCCCTGACAGCCACGAACTCAAGGACTTCCACAACGGGAACCTCCGCATGGGAAGCCTCCAAGTGGTCACAATAAACCTGCCCAGGCTGGCCTACGAGGCCGGCGGCGACGACGACCGCCTCCTCCAACTCCTAGACCAGCGGATGGAGATGGCCAAGGATGTCCTCATGATCAAGCGGGAGATCGTCAAGGAGAGGATGCGGGGAGGCGCCCTGCCCTTCTGCAGCATGGACTGCAACGGGGAGCCCTACCTCAACATCGACAAACAGTTCCTGAACATAGGCTTCGTAGGCCTCAACGAGATGCTGAAAGCCCACACGGGCGCCGAACTCCACGAGGGAAAAGACCCGTGGCGCCTCGGCCTCCGCGTGATAAAGGGCATGGTGGACCGGGCCAGCGGCTTCTCCGAAGAGACCGGCCTCCGCTTCGGCGTCATCCAGACCCCCGCTGAGAGTAGCGCCCACAGGCTGGCCCTCATCGACCGGAGGGCCTTCGGGGAGAAGGCCGTGGTTCAGGGCGACCCGGCCAATGGTTCCGTCTACTACACCAACAGCTCTCACGTGAGGCCGTCGGCGGGAATTCCGCTCTTGGAGCGCATAGGGATCGAGGCCAGCTTCCATCCCCTCACCCGGGGCGGCGTGATCCTCCACGTCTGGCTTGGGGAGAACAGTCCGTCCCCTGAGGCCCTTCTGAACCTCACCCGCCGCATCGCCACCCAGACCTTCACCGCCTACTTCGCCTACACCCGGGACTTCACCATGTGCCAGAAATGCATGAGCGTGGCGCCGGGCCTCCTCTCCCAGTGCAGGAACTGCGGGGCCACCGGAGACGCCGTGGAGCAGTGGTCTCGCATCACTGGGTATTACCAGCGCGTTAAGGGGTGGAACGCCGGAAAGAGGGCGGAGCTTCAGGATCGGCACCGCTACGTCGTTTAGATTCGGTAATCCTGACAGCGAACACAGGTAGGGTTTTTGTTCACCCAATTATTTCTACCGTGCTTCCCAAAGCTTGACCGGGCACACCCTTCCGGAAACGGACCCTGACGAACCCGTTGCTTCCATGCAGCCCCACAATCTTCCCTCGAATCTTGCGTTCTCCCACAGGCCATGCCACCCTTCGACCTATCAGCCGCGCCGCTTCGCCAACCGATTCAACGCCGGGAAACCGGAGGATACACTCTTTCGAACTCTGGGTTCTCGGGCCACTCCGGTAGCTAACAATGATGCCTTGGAGGCTTTCTGGCATGGTTTATCATTCCTCCCATGTTTTGGATGGCGGAAACTAAAGCAGATTTATTTTAAAAGGTTTTAACCCTGCGAAGGGTTGGTAAAGGGAGGTTCTCATTCTACCGCACCTAGAATAAGGGCTAGGAGGCCCATCCTCACGACGATGCCGTTCCAAACCTGCTGGAAATACCGGGCGTAGGGCGTGACATCCACCTCGGCGGCTATCTCGTCCACCCTCGGGAGAGGATGCATGATGATGAGGCCCTCCTTGGCGTTTTTGAGGGTGTCCAGGTTGATCCGGTAGGTTCCCCTGACCTTGGCGTACTCAGCGGGGTCCGGGAACCGTTCCTTCTGTATCCTCGTCACGTAGAGCACGTCCAACTTCGGCAGGACCTCCGTGACCTTGGTCTTTTCAGTTACCTCTATCTTCTCTCTGATGATGTCCAAAACCTCCCTGCGCATCCGGAGAAGCTCCGGGGATACTAGGTGTAGCTTCACATCGTAGAGGGACAGCGCATACGCAAGGGAGTGGACCGTGCGCCCGTAGCGCAGGTCGCCCACCAAGGCCACGTCAAGCCCGTCAATGCGGCCCTTCTCCTTCAGGATCGTGTACAGGTCCAAGAGCGCCTGGGTGGGATGCTCCTCGGCGCCGGAGCCGGCGTTCACCACCGGTATGTGGGCGAACTCGGAGGCGAATCGGGCGGCGCCCTCTAAGGGGTGTCGCAGCACTAGGATGTCCGCGTAGTTTTCGACGACGCGGATGGTGTCCGCCAGGTTTTCTCCCTTCTTGATGGAGGCCGTCCCCGGCTCGGCGAAGCCCACCACGGACCCTCCCAGTTTGTGCATGGCGGTTTCGAAGCTGAGTCTGGTTCTGGTGCTGGGCTCGAAGAAGAGGGTTCCTAGAATCCTTCCTCGGAGCATGTCTGAGCCGCTCTTGGCCACGGGTTCCATGGCCCCGGCGACTTCTAAGATGTAGTCGACCTCTTCACGGGTGAATTCCTTGATGGATGTTATGTCCCGTCCCTTAAATTTCAACCCTAACACCAATCAAACTCTCACAGGTCACAAATAACTCTTTTTACCACCTTCGCCCAATAATCTAGTGGGTTGTTAACATGAGCAAAAAAACCCTTCGGGTTTCCAAGATTAGGAACGGCACGGTGATTGACCACATCACCCGCGGCCACGCGCTGGACGTGCTAAAAATTCTTGGGATCACGGGTCATGAGGGGAGCGTCGTGACCGTGGCCATGAACGTTCCCAGCGGGAAGCTCGGCGTGAAGGACGTGGTAAAGGTGGAGGGGAGGGAGCTGAACTCTAAGGAGTTGGACGAGATCGCCCTGCTGGCGCCCCACGCCACAATTAACATCGTACGAAACTACAAGGTAGCGGAGAAACAGCGGGTGAAACTTCCCAGTCTCCTTAGGGGAATAGTGAAGTGCGCCAACCCTGCCTGCATCTCCAACAGCGACGAGCCCATCGAACCCGTCTTCTACGTGGAGCGGGAGGAACCTCTCCGCCTCAGGTGCCACTACTGCAGCTACATCATGGAAAAGAAGGACGTGCTCCAACAATTCTAGAGGTAGCCAAGATATAGGGGGCAGCTGTGAGAAAAAGGAAAATAACCTGAACAGATGAGGACATCTGGGCGGAACTGTAACTGAACCACAGGGTGATTAGAAGAGCCCGTGCAGGTTAAATTGACCCGAGAGAGTTATCTCCTCCTCTCCAATCTGGCGAGTTTTCTCCTCTTCCTCCTCTCCTCCCTCTCCTTCTTCTTGAGAGGCTTAGGTCGCCCCCCTCTTTCTCTTCCCATCTTTCCGCCCCTCATCCGCCCGCTCACCAGACCGCCCCCTCACCCAGCGTATAGAAGGAAGGTTCCTAAAAATCTTTACAAAAGCCCGACCTGATACGGGGCTCGAAACCTCTCAAAAACGGAGCGAAAAGGTACGGAAGCCTCCCTGACAGACATCGGCCTCCTTCATGAAAAGAACCCTGGGAACCGCCTGAAGGACGATGGCGAGCCGGATAAAACCCGTTTGACACTCCGCGTGCAAATGATTAAACCTATCTTCTATGACGGACGCATCTGGCGTGTATCGATTAAATTCGGGTTTGGATCACTTGGATTCAGTCTTGGCCAACGATATTTCTATGGTGGAAACGTTGCGCTTTTGGCCCTCGGGGCTGGTGACCCCCTCGGTTCCCAGTCCGACATCCTTGACCTCGACATCCTTGGCAAAGGAGCGCCTAAGCAGCTCCACCGTGTCCACGGCCGTGCTGATCGCCCGCCCCCTAGCCTTAACCACCACCATCTTCGCGCCGGCGTTGAAGGAGGTGAGGCAGGCAATCACGTAATTCATCACCGGCTTTCTGCCGATGAAGACAACACTCTTCTCCTCCCGTTTTTCTGCGGGTTTCCCGGGGGCCTTCTTTTCTGCGGGTTTTTCTGGTTTCCCTGGTTTTTCCTTCGCCATCGCGTCTCCCTCTTCGTTGACAATAGTATCAGTTAAGCATAAAGGGGTAAGTGTAGCTTCTTATACTTTTCCTATGCTTGTTTAGCCTCTGTTCACGGGCGGAAACATACATGTTTTACCTGTTCGTGGCCTTCAAGGTTGAAGACAGGATGCGTGAACCCTCTCAGAACGGGCATTCGTCGGCAGTCCATGACTAAAGAAACGCGAGCATAGCTGTTAGGAGGACCCCTGCTACGGAGAAGAGGGAGACGGCGAGTTTCTTGCTCTTTTTGGCCGTTTCCTCGGTCACGAGGCACAATGTTTCTACGTGTTTTTCTCCGATGACCTTGACGTTGGGGACCGTGATGATGCGCCACGAAACCTCTGCGGGCTCCAGGTCGTTCGACGCGGTTATTGCAGCCTGCCTGACATAACTGGTGAGGGCGGCCTGATCTATCGCCTCCCCCACTGGATGGTAGCCCCTTTCCGTTAACGCCACGCCGGCCACCAAGTGAGTGTCCGTTGTGAGGACCTCCCCGTCCACGATGCCGACCTCCCGGAGGTTTCGGAGAATCTTCTCCCGCAGCCCCGACACCATGTTGTTGCCGTCGATGGTTACGTACGCCGTTTTCTGGCCGCCGACCCTGATCACGAGCACACTTATTCCCCCGGGGCCCATGCCCTCCTCGACGCCGAACTCCTCTGGAACAACCTTGGCGGCTCCCACCTCAAAGGGGGAACGTTGACGGTGCAGGGCTTCTTCCAGGCCTTTAACCGCGGCCTTCTTGAAGGGTTCCACCACTCCTTCAGGGTTGAATTGTCCTTCAAGGCTGTTGTGGGCGTCGATAACGATGGCGGATAAACCATGTTTTTCGGCCTCGTTGGTGATGATGAGGTCCAGTTCTGGAGGCAGGTCTTCCATGGTCTGGGGCGCGATGGTTAACGCGATCAAGGCGCAGTCTCCAAATATTTGACAGTTCGCCTTCGCCCCGTCCATCTGGACCTGCACAGGAGGGGTCGCCTTAGACTCTGCCGCGGAGAAACCGATGGAACCAAGGATGGCTCTAACGACCTTTCGATTCTGAAGTTGTGAGGTGAGGTTGAGGCCGTGCTTGGACAGTCCGTGGGGGACGGAGACGACGCACCGCAACTTGTCTTCTAGGGCGGCTTGGATCATGTGGGGGAGGGGGCTGCTTCCCACGTTTCTGAAGGGCCCGGGGTGAACCGCCGGAACGACTATCACCGCCTTCACCCTCCCGCTTGATCTGAAGGCCAACAGAGAAACCTTTATGCTCCGTTCAAGGCCGAGCCTCTCGAATAAGGTTTCAAGGGGTTCGTTCAGGCCCTCCATCCAGTTCGCTAAGAAGGCTCTAAAGAGGGGAAGGGAGGCTACTCCAAGGTTTTTTTCCCCGACATGGTTCACGGAGGCGACGAACAGGGAGTTCACCAGCACCACGAGGAGGATGGAAAGCGGAAGGAAGAGGAGGAGACGGAGGTTCAACTCATATCCCAAGGTAGGACCTATGAAGAAAAGGGGAATGGCACACAGCGTGGGCTGCACGATAGACGAGAAGAAGACCTTTCCCCATCCTGCAGAGGATACCGTGGAATACACCAACAAACGGAGAGTCAAGGCCGCGCAGAAACCGAGAAGGAAGAGTCTAGCCCAAAGGTTCGGGCTTCCAAGGAGGCCGCCCGCGATCCCCCCGAATGAGAGAAAGGCAAACCAGACCAAACAGGAAAAGAGAGAAAGAGCGGAGCTCCGCCTCAAGTTCATGATCGGGTCTACCCTCATGCAGCTGTAATGGACCGCAAGGTCGGCTGAGAGGGTGATGAAAAGGAAGGCTGCGCCCAAGAGAAGACCCGCCGCCACTCCAAAGGGAGACTGTTTCAGGGGGAGAACAGCGAGGAATCCTCCGGAGAGGCAGACCATGAGGAGCAGGAGGACCACTTTGGCGTGGGAGGGAAGCGTGAACAACGAAGAGTAACGGCCGACCGCCTTACCCGCATACCCCTCCAGAGACCTGTCAGACGCCACCGAAACTCCCACCCACTACATTCTTGAGGCAGGGCCTTCAAAAAGCTTGAGGTTAAAGACGCAACAGGCAGAGGACGAAGGCGAGAAACTCTGAGTTAACCGTTCTGACGGGAACCAACAGTTACAACGGAAACCCTCAGCGGAGCCTCTAAATCCGCGCGGCGGCGCAAACAAAATAGCTAGGGCTATATCTTCATATTAACGGATGCCCCTCCGACAAGAAAGAATATATTCTTGAACGCCCGCAAATTCCCTTGGTAGCTATGTCCGAGGCGGGCTTTCCCCTAACCGTGCTCCACATGCTCGAGCGGAACGTAGGGCGAAGGGTGCTGGTGATTCTGGACCCCGCCTACGGATTCGAGGGAACCCTCGCGGCCATCACTCATGAACCTCCTGGAATCTGGCTCTCCGGGGCCGAAGCGGTGACTATGCGATCAACTATAGCGCACCCAATCCCCCAGGTGGCGATCAGGGAGAAGAGGAGCGAGATCTTCGTAAACCTGAGGTCTACGCAGCGCATCGAGGTCCTGCACGAAAGCCGGTGACACGCCGGAACTTTGAGGCTTCTAAGGGCAGCTTTGAGGGTTTAACGGTTGCCAGAGAAAGGTTTGGGGAAAGGGAAGTCAGTCTAGAAGTAGAGTGATAACAGGATGCAAATAACTATCAGGGCTACCGCCAGAATCACAACCGCCTCGGGTCTCACTTTGACGCCGGGGGTCTCCTCTTCAAAGAATCGTAGCAAACCAGCTCCCGCCGCGGGCATGGGCGCACTCTTCTGGCGCCTCTTCTCTCGCCTGCTCAAGGCAAACGTCTCCCAGTGGCTTATACAGGTAAAGCCCCGATTAATAAATGTTCATTTTGAGATTTTCAACTGCCACTCTCCGGGGCGCACATCTAAACATCAACGACGCCGTGACGAAATCTCCATCGAAGGCCCTTGGACATCCTCGTTCCAAGTGTAAGCTTAAGTTTCGGTTTTCCCAATATATATGCAGTTGTACGTTTCGGGCGGGTGGCTCATGCTGTCTCTGGTGGATGACGAGACGTTGATGAAGGTGGTGGGCCTGCTAGGCGAAGAGGCCGTCAGCGTAGTCAACGCCCTCAAGACCGTCGACGAGACCACGGACGAGGATATCGCCGCCAAGACCGAGATACCCCTCAACGACGTTCGGAAGATCCTCTACAGGCTCTACGACCACTCTCTCGTGGCCCTGAGGCGTTCCCGGGACCCTGTGACGGGGTGGTTCATCTTCCACTGGCGTCTCCAGCCCGACCAGGTGGAGGGGTTCATCCTGAACCAGAAACGGCGGATCCTCGAGAAGCTCGAGAGCAGGCTTGAATATGAGAAGAACCATGACTTCTACCACTGCGGCAAGCCCGAGTGCAGGCGGATCCCCTTTGAGGAGGCCATGGAAGTGGTCTTCCGCTGCCCCACATGCAACGAGCCGTTGAAACACTTCGAAAACGGCCAGATCGTGGAGGCCCTAGCCAAGAAGGTGGAGCAACTGAGGGAGGAATTGAGTGAGTGAGCCCCTGCCCTCCAGAAAAGAGGCCCTGAGGCTCCTAGTTCAGAGCGGCTGCTCCCGCCAGGTTGTACGGCACTGCGAGGCGGTCGCCGCCCTTGCCGTGCAGATGGCCGAAACATGCAGAAAGAGGGGCTTGAAGGTTAACGTCCAGCTCGTCGAGCGCGGGGCGCTGCTTCACGACATCGGCCGCTCGAAAACCCACACCGTCGACCACGTGATCGAGGGCGCCGAGGTGGCCAGATACTTGAGTTTACCCCGTCCCATTGTGGCGATCATCGAGCGTCACGCCGGCGGCGGCATCACCAGAAACGAGGCCAGAAGGCTTGGTTGGCCAGTCAAGGAATATCTTCCCCGGACCTTGGAGGAGAAGATTGTGGCCTACGCCGATAAGTTGATGGAGGGTTCGCGGAGGGTGAACATTCAGCGGACCGTCGAAAAGCTTTCTAGAGAGCTGGGGAGCCGCCACCAAGCAATCGAGAGGGTGAGGGGGCTTCATGAGGAGCTTTCGCCTCTCGTGAAGGGCTCAAGTGCCTCTGGTCACGGTGCTTAATAGTGGTATCTTTTCTTCCGTCTTCCCTCAGTCTTCAGATCACGTTCAGAATTTGGGTCGGGTAGTTCTCATGGTGGGCCGGGCAGGACTTGAACCTGCGACCTTTGCCTCGTAAGGGCAACGTCCTAACCATGCTAGACGACCGGCCCTTCTGCTCCTTTGTGGTTGGTTGCGCGTCTGTAAAAAGGTTACCGTGACTTTTGTGTCTTTTGTGCGTCTCTTGGGAGGAGAACTTTTTTAGGTTGCCCTTTATCTTGGTATTCCTAGTGCCGGGTTACCCTAGTCTGGTAGGGGGCAGGCCTGCTAAGTCTGTGGCCCGAAAGGGCCTCGTGGGTTCAAATCCCACACCCGGCGCCACTTCTATAATCCTAGCAAACCTAGACTTGCAGGTCTTGAGTGTGCAAATTGGGGTTTCTATATTGTTTTCAGTATGTCAGGTTTGTCGCTGGCTATGCCGTCAACACCTTTCTTCGCATACTCTGAAACTTCTTCTGGCGTGTTTATGGTCCAAACTATTACCTTTAAACCATTTTCATGTGCCTTCGAGATGTTGGAGGTGTGGGTGAACCGATAAAGTGAAAGTAGATAGTTTGCTCTTAACTGGAGGGCTGCCTTTATGGGATTCTTGTGTCTCACGTAGATCAAGCCGGTCTCAATCGTATCGTTCAGCTCTCTAACTTTCCTCAGGGCTTCTTCAAGGAAGGAAACGACTATGACGTTCTCCTCTAATGCCTTTTCATGGATTAGGCCTAAGACCTTCTTCTCAAGACCGTTTTCTTTCAGTTCTATGAGGATCTTCGCCTTCTTGTCCAAAAAATCGAGGGCCTCTTCTAATGTAGGTATTTTTTCACCCTTTTCTGTAACAAGTTGCTTTATCTCCTCTAACGTCAACTCACTAACTGAACCTTTCCCATTTGTAGTCCTATCGACCTTAGCATCGTGTATGACTACTATCTCACCGTCCTTCGTTCCCCTGATGTCAAGCTCTACAGCGTCCACACCTAACTCTAAGGCTTTCTTAAAACTACCCAAAGTATTCTCAGGCTCGTAAGCCCTCGCTCCCCTATGACCTATCTTTAACATAATATCTAGTTGAAAATCTAAACTAATATAAATTTAGATATGCGTTCAAACTATTCTCCGGCGCCACCTCGTTACCAAAACTAGTCTTGCAGTTTGCGGAGCCTTCTAACTTTATAAATTTAAACCAGAAAAAGTTAGAAGCTTGGAAGGTTGTGTTACCTCCGTGAAGGTTCTATTCGTTTGTTCGGGCAATGCCTTTCGAAGTCCAGTGGCAGAAGCCCTGTTGAAGAAGTTTAAACCGGTGATCGATGGGGACTCTGCGGGGACACACCCTGCGATCCCCGTCTCAGAAGACGCTAGGAGATACTTGGCGAGAGAAGGTGCGGAACAGTACCTTAAGCGTGCCCCTGAAGGTTTGGATGAGAAGGAACTTAGCGGGTATGATCTGATCGTAGCCATGGAACCAATACATAAAGACGCTGTCTTGAGCAAATGTCCAGAATGCGAAGGCAGGATAGTTGTGTGGAACATTGAGGACCCATACTTCCTGCCGCATGGATCTGCCGAGAAAATCTTCAAACAGATCAAAGACAAGGTTACAGAACTGGCTAATCCATTGTGAAAGCAATAGAAACCGCACAAAAATATAAAGCAAAGTTTAAGTCTCCTCCCTTTTCCTGTATGAGAATCAAGTCAGGCTGAGGACCCCAATGGAGCAACTGCACCATAACGGCGTCCTAGTTCAACCCAGATACAAGGAAAAAGGCCTCACCATCAAGGTGAAGGGAGAGAAGATCAAACTGACGCAGGAGCAGGAGGAGATGGCCCTCGCCTGGGCTAAGAAGGTGGGGACTATCTACGTTGAGGACCCGGTCTTCGCCAAGAACTTCCACCGGGACTTCTCAGAGAAGCTCGGTATCAGCGTCAAGCCCGGCGATGTCGACTACTCCGAGGTCCTCTCTTTTGTCGAGGAGGAGCGAGCCTGGAAGGCGAACCTCTCAAGAGAGGAGAGGAAAAAGCTGACTGCCCAGAGGAAAGCCCAAGGGGAGGCGAACAAGGATCGCTACGGATATGCCTGGGTCGACGGAGTCCAGATGGAGGTGGCCAACTATGCTGCAGAACCTAGCTCCATCTTCATGGGCCGAGGGAAACACCCCTTGAGGGGTCGCTGGAAGGAGGGGCCTCGCGAGGAGGATGTCGAGTTAAACCTGTCGCCGGATGCCCCTAGGCCGCCGGGAAACTGGAAGGCCGTGGTCTGGCAGCCTGACGCTATGTGGATTGCACGATGGCGGGATAAGCTCAACGGCCAGATGAAGTACGTCTGGCTTTCCGAGTCCAGCATCGTGAAGCAGAGGAAGGATATGGAGAAGTTCGACAGGGCGAGGGAGCTCCGCCGGAACCTTGTGCGGGTCCAGAGGCACATCTGGGAGAACCTTGAGGCTGATGATCTGAGACGGAGGAAGACGGCGACCGTCTGCTTTCTCATTGACAGGCTGAAGATCAGGGTGGGCGACGAGAAGGACCCTGACGAGGCGGACACCGTCGGCGCCTCAACCCTCCGGCCGGAGCATGTCCGCTTCAACGGCGACGGCGCTGTCACCTTTAACTTCCTGGGAAAGGACTCTGTCCCCCATGTCTTTAGGATTGAACTCCCGGATAAGGCCGTAAGAAACCTCAAGGAGTTCGCAGTGGACGCGAGATCAACTCTCTTCGACGGTGTCAGCTCAAAGCATGTGAGCGAATTCCTCGACGAGACGATGAACGGGCTCTCAGCTAAGGTCTTCCGCACTTGCTATGCGTCTGAAGCCGTGGATAAGAAACTGGAAGGGGCTCCTGTCAAACTGGAAGACCCTGAACACATGAAGAAGCATGTCGCCACGATGGCGAACCTCGAGGCCGCCAAAGTCTGCAACCACCGGCGCACCATCCCCAAGACTTGGAAGTCATCTTTAGAAAAGAAGGAGGACCGCCTCGAGGTCCTGAGGGACCGGGCGAAGGAGGCCCAAGATAAGCTCAAGGACAGAGCTGAGGAGCGGAAAGCGAGGTACAGGGAGAGGCTGAGGAGGCAGGAGGAAAGGCTGAAGGCGATGGAGGAGAAGCTTGAGGCTTATCAGCGGCAGCTCGACGAGAGGAAGCAACAGGGTAAATCCGTCAGCGCCCTGAATAGACGCATCAGCTTTCAGCGGAAGGCCGTGGCGCGCCAAAGACAAAGCCTAAGGAAGTTGAAGGCTAAGCACGCGGAACAGATGAAGAAGCTGAGTCAGAGAATGGAGGATCAGAGGCAACGTCACGAAATGGCGATAGATAAGCTGAAGCTCAGGATAGAAGCCCAGAAGGAGACCCGGGACTACAACCTCTCGACGTCCCTGAAGAGCTACATTGACCCCCGAATCTACTATGAATGGGGAAGACAGGTCGACTACGACTGGAAGCGGTACTACCCGAAGACCCTCCAGAGGAAGTTCAGCTGGGTCGAAAACCAATGATTGGCGCCTCTTAACGTTTACAGTCATTCAAATGACAAAAAGGAAGGAGTGTTCTAAGAAGGGCGTAGCTTGAGCTAGCCGAGAAAAGGTGAACTCAGACCGGAGAAGATGTTGAAGAAGCCGTCCATACTCTGCACTCAACTACACAAGTCGTTGCCTTTAACAGAGGCCGTGGGGTTACCTCCCACACCCGGTTCAAAACAGCGGATTTTCATTAGCGCGCGCATAAGCAATCGCCGTGAAAGGCTTTTATACCAAGTTGCGACATCATTTTTGAAGGTAGGAAAATGCCCTACTGTCGGAAGTGCGGAGCCGAATTAGGTGAGGGCGTAAAATTTTGTCCTGCTTGTGGAACTCCTGTTGGTCCACCGGTGACTAAGCCTGAGAGAAGAATAAGGAGAGAAGAAAGAAGGCCCATAGGGGCCCTAACCATCGTTTTGGTCGTCATCCTCGTGAGCGCAGCGGCCATCGTCACCATTGCCTTCTTGCCCGTTCGTGCGGTGGATATTAGTGAATCGCGTGATGTCCTGTACCAGGCAGGTGTGGACACGGTAAACCTCAACTTCACCGCGGATGTTGCCCTTGTTAACGTCGCCTTCGAAGACCTCGTGGACAAATTGGTCACCCTAGACGTGTCGGTAACGGGAAGAGTTGGAGCCCTCGTTTCAACTGACTTGCTTGATCTCACTTTCGACAACACAACTATAGACAACGTTTTAACAGTGACCTCGGAACTTGACATCACTGGTGGGGGTTGGCCATGGTACTCTTCGTTAAACGTCACCTGTAATATCCGTATCGACCATTCCATGAACGCAAGTCTCGATGTCAAGACAAGCACCGGAGGAATTACGATGGGCACTCAGGCTGGAGTGGTCCTAAACTCTTTAAGCCTCGAGGCAACCACGGGCGGAGTTGAAGCTAACTTAGTGGAAGACATCGTTGTCGCCGGCGACGTTTCCGTCAAGACTACAACAGGAGGCGTCAAATTCTCTTGGCGTAACGTGATTGTTACAAGAGATGTTCTAGTCGATGTTGAAACAACCACGGGCGGGGTTGACGTGGATGTCACTCAGGAAGAAGAGCTTCTAGGGAACGTTACTCTGGAAGCCGAAGCTACGACTGGCGGAGTCAACTTTGCCATAGACATTCAGGGTGACGTTGGAGCCAAGATCGAGTCTAGCGTCACCACAGGAGGAATAGATATAGATGGGCAAGTTGGATTTGGGGGCACAGAGTCTCTACTGCGGTCAGACAACTATCCTGCTGGCAGCAACTTCAATGTAAGTCTCAAAACTACCACTGGCGGAATCAACATAGACGCAAGATATACTCCATAAAGACAGCGCGCGCATGCTACTTAATTCGAATTATATATTTAGATCGTTTAGTCTATCGCGCAAAGTCTCTTTGAGAGGGAAATTAACTCTTGGGTAGGAATTTGTTGGATTTCATCCAATTTTTCTTCAAACTCCTTCAAGAATTTCTCGTCTTTGATTTCCGAAATTATCTTTTGAGTTATCTCTTTTCCTTTCTCTGTAAGTTCGTAGTTGTATCTGACAATACCTCTTCCCAAAACCTCTGTTATTTCATTCACTAAATTAGTTCCTTCAAGTAGCGAAAGCGAGTCAGCGAGATCCCTAGAATATGGACCATAGTAATAGGACCTAAACTTATAATCGAAAGGAACATCAAATTTCTCTTTCAACACGCACACAATCTTCTGAAACCGTGTTCGGCCTCTGATTCGTTTCTTATAGAGGCGTAGCAAGAGCAAAAGTAATAAAATGTCAGTTTCACGCTTCAAGTTTCTTCCACCCATCGATTATTTCTTGGATTTGGCTTTTTATCATTTTCGCCTCTACTTTCTTTTTCCTTTTAAGATACTCAGGTTCAACGTATACTTTTAGCAACAACTCTTCTTTCCTAAGAGAGTCTATTACACTTGATTCAATAGGAACCGGCTCTCCTTCTTCATCTAACTTATCTATGTGGATTTCCTTTGGAACTTTGGTTCTGACGATATCACAAATAAAGCAGTAAGGACTGCATTCGGCTTTGTTCAGTTCTTGGGTTATTTCTTCAGATACAAAATCATGTTTTCGTAGGCTCTCTAGAAAATTCTCGTTCAAATTGAAGTTGGGGACCTCGAGTTTCTCATCAAATATTTTCTGATATAATTCACCTTTATCTATTCTATGGACTATAGACTGCGGAAAGTTTTTAATTTCCTTAAGCATTTCTAACAGACTATGTTCGGTGATCTGCACGAAGCTGTTAAGATCACTGATTTTACTCTTGAAATCTGGGACGGTATCAATTGCCACTAAAATGGCTTTCTCAAGCATTTTCTCCGCAATTCTTGACGACTCAATATGATAGACAAGATCGTAGAGTGCTTTCCAAATCAACACGAAAAGTTCTGCGCTTACCTTCGCTTGAAGTGTGTTCTCCAAGACGAGTCTATACTCTTCAAGTTTTTCTCCCGCTCCGCTGACGGTAATTTGACGCAAGAAGTGATCCAAATCAAAACCATACCTTAAACCAACAAAATAGCTATCTCTAATTAAGTAGTCGATTTTGTCAACGTCCATTGCATCATTTATTATATCACTTAAGAAGGGATATTTGTGCTCGGCTATTATAATCTGGCAAACTACGTCTACTGGTATGGAATCCTCTTCAAGAACGTCTTTGAAGTTGCTTTTCACAATTCTCGTCGCCATCTCTTCATGGTCTGTGTTGATCCGACTCTCGAGAACGAAATCTATTACATGTGAAAAAGGCCCATGTCCAATATCATGAAAGAATCCCGCGGCCATCAGGGCGTTTTTGTTGTTCTCGAGATTACACTTTAGGTTCAGTCTTCCAGAAGTTTCTGCTTTTTCTATTAGAAGATCGACTAGTTTTCCCGCAAGATGCATTGTTCCTAAACAATGTAAATATCTCGTGTGGATAGCCCCTGGAAAGTCAATAAATGCTTTCAGCCCTAATTGCTTAATATCCATCATTCTCCGAATTGGGGGTTCTTCTTTAATTCGAACCAGCCATCTAGGCATCTTAATATTTCCATGAATCGGATCTATAACAACATTCCTTCTAATCATAGATGTTAGTCTAAGTTATGTATTTCTTAAAACTTTGCACATACAGTGAGAAAAAATAAAGCTTGTTTTGGCTTATTTGCTTTCGATTTCGCGCGCAGAGCTAGACTGACTTTATGGCAACCGACATCAGGAGGCGCAACGGGTTGGTTACTTCTTCCACGGCCAAGAGGAGAGAGTGAAACACATCATATTAATGACTGAGGAGGAATTTTAGGCGAGAAACGCCTTCATACCATCTACGAGAAAGACTTACGCATATAAACGGGGAGATAAAACTAGGAAGGGCAGTGCAAATATAACTTAAGGTATTATGGGTTTGAAAGCCTGAACAGACCCGCAAAGGGTTCCCCTCCACACGACAAAACACAAGAAGACGCCAAGACACCACGTTCCGGGACGCCCTCGAATGATGCGCCTGACTAGGCCTGAGTAGGCCTGATCATAGACCCCCCTCCCTGAGAGCACAGAAAAGAGATAAAAAAAAGTCCAGTGGGCACCGGAACCCTTAAGTGCACACCCATTCATTTCTAGAGACTCCGGTGAATGGCATGAGGCTTTGGGGAAAAAAGAAGGAAGAGAAGGCTCAAGAATCCTTCTATGAGATATTCGGCGGGGCCACAATAACAAGGGTCGGCGACCAATACGAGATCACTTGGAAGAGCCCCATGGTAACCACCGTCACCGTCTCACACCCACCAGAAATCGGCCAAGGCGTCAAACACACCCGACAGGGAGACATCTTCCGAATCGAAGCCGACGGATGCAGGCTCAAGATCGCCACCAAGGGCGGGAAGACCCTGGCGTCCTTCTCCGAGTTATAACTGGCACTTAAAACACGGATTTTTTAACGACATTGAGTTTTCGTTTGGCCTTCTTAAAGGAATAAACTTGTTCAGGTCGCCGCTTCTTGCTGCGTGCAATATGGCGGTTTCTGACCGGTCTACAATTAGGTTTCAGGCGTGCTGCGGGTCCACATGAGCCCTTCAAGGAGGCCAACCAGCTTTGGAGCGCTTCTCATGAGGTCTGTGGCGGTCACCATCCCGATGAGCCTTCCGTTCGACACCACCGGCAGCTTCTTAATCCTCCTCTTCGTCATCATCTCTGCAGCCTCCTCAACCGCGACGTCCTCCCGGATAGTGGTGATCGGGCTTGACATGATTTCCCTGGCCTTAACTACAAGAGGGTCTAGGCGCTGCTCGACTATTCTCCTCAAAATGTCCCTCTCCGTTATAATCCCCACAGGTCTTCCTCCCTGAACGACAATGATGGACCCAATTTCAAACTTGTTCATCTTCCGAATCGCCTCCATAACGCTGGAGTCAGGGCGGACGGACTTCACATTCCTCGTCATGACATCCCTAACCAAGATAACTCCCGCCATTCCCTACACCAACCGATACACAGTCCATGATACCCTACAGTATTTAAAACCTTAATCATTGATTTTCAGCGTTTAAACACTAACAGCCGAATCTCTTCGGTTTTCTGAATAGCATTATGTTATTTCTTTCTGCGATGTAGTCAAAGCCTGCTGCTAGCAGTTCCTTCGCCTCTTCAATCGTCATCGCCGTAGCCACGTCAAACTCGTCCTCTTTAAACTGGATAAGCTGCGTATATTTCATGGTGTTTTCGATGCGTTTGTGTCCTAAGAGTTTTTGGACCAGCAGGATGTTTTTGGAGTAGTGATAAGTCATCGTTGCTCCCCAGTGGCGAAATGTTGTCAATGATATACTGCGAAGCCTTGGATTTTTGAGTTTTTCAGCGGCTCTGCGCTTCATGTGAAAGAAGCAGGTCGCGATCGTTCTGTATGTAGTGGAGAAGATGCGTTCTGAGTCTTTTGGCAAGGCGTTGAGCATCGTTATCAGCCTCGTTGAAACCTTTAGTTGGCGTGGCGTATGCCCCTTCACAGGATTGTTAATCGTTATGGTGTTGCCGGAGAAGTCCACGTCTATCCACCGAAGCCTTAAGGCTTCACTGGGGTCAGCGAACGTCTCCTTTAACGTTTGTAGATATGTTGCCATTCTCCTGCTCTTACATGAAGCGATCAGCGTATCGAGCTCTCTTTCTTCAGGTATGAACGGTAATCTTGCTTCTTGGCGGTATTTTGGCGGCGTCCACTGCATTTTCAACATTTTGACCATGATGTCATATGCGTGAGTCGCAAGCATTTTTGTGCCGTCTTTCCAATGTTCCTTTGCAATCGTTGCCTTCACGCTCTCAGGATCAAGTAAGTTGGCGCCCCTTTTGGACAGCAGACGGATGAGCCTTAGATACGCTGAGCCCTTATACCCCTGGTTTTCAAGCCAATACGCGTATTGTACAATCACTCCTTTCATCTGAGCCTTGTCAACCGTTGTGGCCCCCCGCAGGCCCTCTTCTGTTCGGGACTCCACTGCGGCCAAGTTTTTCGCCCCTTCTGTCTCGGTGGCGCATATTTGGCGAGTAAAAAGTAAGCCGGAGGGGCTATATAACGCATTGCTCTGAACTGTTTGAAGCCCTTCAAACTTGTCTGAGCGTCCTTTGGAGGCCTCGCTGAACCTTCTTCCGCATGACCGGCAGATGTAGCGTTGTATGCTGCCGTCTTTAGTGTGGCGTAGTCCATCTTTCCAGACTTTCAAGGAGTTGCAGTCGGGACATTGGGGTAGAAACACTTAGACCGCCATCCGTAGAATTTTAAAACACGAATCAACCGCCGCTGACAGTTCAATTGACGGTTCAGCAACAGTTCTTAGAGGAAGGAGTCATATGCTTTCATATGGAAAAGCAACAGATCAACAGTTCTCACAGTTCTTCTACAACGCATACTTAACAACGGTGGTGACAGCAACTAGATATTTTTAGTTTTTAGAAGAATAATATACAAATAGGCCCAACCGTCACTGTACGTCGCTTAACATATGCGTTCTAGAACATCTGTCAGAATTGTTGATCTGTTGCTCTTTCATATGTTTTCATATGGGTCATCGAAGAAAGAACTGTTGCGGAACCGTTGGCTAGAACTGTTGCTGGCCCTCTTCGACGGGATACCTCCTTTTCAGCCTTTTAACGAGCTCCTCGTTCCAGACCACGCATCGCTGCTTGTTGTGTATTGCTCTTTTAAATCCTAGACGCGACGTTATTCGCCCGGTGTTGAAGGCGGATAACATTTCGTCGACTGATAGGCCCTCGTTTGCTATCTCTGTTATGCGTTTAATGGTGATTTTAGTGGCTCCAGTTTCCTCGTGTGCTGATACTATCGCTCTGAAAACCGTGGCTTCGTCCCCTGCTTGCTCCTCCTCCCTGGTGATCTCCTCGATTTTTTGGGCTTCATTCATTATTGATCCTTTAGCCCCTATGGTAGCTACGGTTATTAGTGGCACAAATAATTCCCTGAGTCTTCCGCTGAGATTGATTTCTGTCTCTTTCAGTTCTTCTTTCTGGGATAACATATGGAATCTATACATCAAAAGCTTCATTCTCAATTGTTCTGCTCTCTGCATGTCTATTTTGGTTTTGATCTCCCTTGTGGCTTTACTCATGTTGAAGACTATACATCGGCTTTTTAATGTCTCGACAAAGGCTCTGGTTCCGGCAAGCGCCTTGAACCCGAAGCAATCAAATATCTTAACTTTCAAGCCATCTTCGGTCTCTTCTATGCGTGTGGCTGGGAACCCTTTCCTGTAGCCGGCGTTAAGTAGGTGCATTATCTCGCCTCTCTCCTTGCTGAGATAAACCTCGGTCTCGTCTAGGAATAGTGTCGGATGCCACAGGTCGCATGCTCTAAATATGACTGGCAACGTAGTTGAAGCACTCATGAAGGGTCTGAAGCTTATTGACGCTAGAACTTCTAATGCCCATGTTTTGCCGCTTCCTGCAGGTCCATAGAAGAATAAGTATGGTACTGCATCCCATCTTTCTGGAATCCAGGTCGCCAAAACCCAAGCGGTCAGGATATCATAGCCACTCGTAATGTCGATATGCTCGTAAAGGTATTGCCTGACTTCGCTCCAAATGTCTTCGTAAGGTTGAGCATCTGCAACAGGCTTCCAAGGAATCTCTTCGAGAGGAGCAAAAGTCTCAACTGACTTCTGCCTTGTTATTTCATGTGTTGTTTTATTGAAAACGATGTATTCATCTCCCGCTTGTTCGAAGACTATATCTTCTAGATCTTGCCCTGGTGAAAAAGCCGTTTTCGTCTTGTGTTCAAGAAACTTGTAGGCGTAGGGTTTTTCAGGCTTGAAGGCACTTTCGACTTTGGCTTTGATAACGTCATCTGGTAGTGGAGGCTTATTCAGTCTATTCCATTGAAGCAACTTTTCTAAAACATCTTCTTGGCTTAAACCCTTTTTACGATGCCATGATGCCAATTGAATCGCTGAGACATCTCTTTGACCTTCAGGCACGCCCTGCAAAATCTTCTTGATGTTTACAGGTTCCCGTTGGACCTTAACCCCCAGTAGCTTTTCAAGCAGCTCAGTCAGCTCATGCCGAAAGTCGCCGCTCCAATGTTTAACAGACTTCTGCGAAATGAACTCGTATATTATTCCCTTTTTATGCATAGATGGTGGCAGGATACTGATTTGCCCCTGAGCCAAGACTTCTAGTCTGCCGTATTTGCCGAGGTCCAGGGTGAATTTCCGAACCTCATAGTCTGTACGGACGTAGATGTGGCCTCCTCGGTAAGATCTTACAATCATTGTGTCAGGGAAGGCTTTCGACAAAATCTCCAAGAGTTCCATTGAGTCGCAGTCAATGTCGCATAAATTTCCGCTTGTTCTGCCGAGCACAACAGCGATGCTTCCTCTGTAATTATCAGGGAACCACCGCGCAACTTCATCGTCTGTTGCCTTTCTTTCCTGAAATTCTTTCCATCTGATAATCGGTTCTTTCTCTCCAGAAGGCACAGGAATAACGTTGAAACCTTGACCAAGGTAAAAACCCAACAATCGTTTCAAGTCACTCATTGGCCTACACCCTTTTTCTTTTTCTTCTTCTGACCTTCCTTCCACGCTAAGAAGGGGCAGCTGAATTCAAGGACTACATGTTTCCTCTTCCTCTCGTCGGGCAATAGCATCTCCATGTCGGCTAACGCATGTACGTACCGTTTTGTTGCTTCTCCAGATATGTCGAAATAAAGGCAGTGTTTGTTCCTACAGATGTCGGGCATATCGCATACTCCATCGACTACTCTAACCACCTCATTCACTTCCGAGAAATTTATTAGGAAAAAAACCGCTAGATAGACAGCACCGGGTACGCTGGTGTACCCAGTGTGTACGGGGGAAAAATATTGTCGTCCTACAGAAACGCGGTCTTAGAAATCCTTGAAAAAGGTCCTAGGTCCAGAAATGAGCTAATTAAAGAACTTTGTCCAAAAGTAATGAGCCAAAAGAAGCTACAAAAAACTCTCAATGAACTTGAAGATGAGGAAAGAATCATATGTGTTCCTAGGAGAATCGGAGGAACTCGTAAATGGACGAGTATTTATGCTCTACCAAAGCATAGATATCTTCTTGAAGTTGAGTTGGGTCTAGTTGCTAAAGCTGTGGAATTTTTGCGTCTTGAACTTTGTAGAAACCCTGATGTGGAAGAAGTTGCAGCCAAAATATGCGAAGACCCGGATAGCGTACGTAAACTTCTCTTTAGGCATGCGGTAGACTTTAAGTGGGAACCACCAACGCTAGACGAGAAGGACGAAGCAAAGAAGTTGCGTAAGAAGGCACGAAGATTGGCAGCATGGATTAAGTACAGCCTAGACGATGAAATAAGTTTATCAGAAACATCAATGGAAGATATAGAAAGAGCGGAATTTCTGCTTGAACACCAATTTGAATCGATAAAAACTAAAAACATCCCTGTTAGAGCTATTCTTTTAGGGGATGGACTCACATTACCGCCTCCGCCAAAAGAGAGAAGCAAAAAGGAAATAATCGAAGCAATCAGAAAACTTAAAGACCGTAAGAAAGCCCAGCCTTAGTCTTTGATATGAGTTGCACGGTTCTCAGCACATCGTTTCTGTAGGGCCTTGTCTTCACTTCTTTCATCAAGTGGTCTATGATTTCTGAGATTCTCCATACTTCTATGCCATAAACATTTTTTGCCTGTTCTATTACGTTATTATCCTGTACATCCCACACCACTAAGACTTTCTTGTACTCAGAGCTACCGAAGACCTCCTTAACCTTGCTAGTCACAATTGAATGCTCAAACTTGATCTTGCTGAGAGTGTCCATGCCCCTTTTGTGTTTGCGTCCATTCTTTGTTTGAGTGTCCTTCATCCTCAATCGAAAGCCTTTTCCCGTGGCTATTCTCACTTCGATATGGAATTTCTCTCCTGACACCGGGTTAAAGGCGAGCAGATCAATTTCTTTGCCCCCTCCCAACATAACGTTAGTCATGGTGAAGCATTTTCTGACAAGTTGCATGTAACGGTCGACAATGTGAACTTCAGGTTCCAATTTCGAGTCAACCTGATTTATGCAATGCGCAACTACCATAAAAAGTTAGTGCATCAACCTAGTAATCGAATATAGTAACATAGTGGACGGAGGAAATTGAAAATCAGGGCTAATCTTGGCACGCACAGGCGTTGGAACGGTCATCGGTAGAACATCTGCGAGCAAAGGAAAGAAATATTCAAGAATCTGGATTTATGTACCGACAAAGGTTAGTGAGGACACGGCTTTCCCATTTAAGATAGGCATGCCTTGTCTCGTTGAGATTGACACTAAGAAAGGGTGCCTTAATGTGGCGACGATTTCAGAACAAGAAGCCGTGAAACTCGGGTGGCAAAGACGGAAAAGGAGAAAATAGGTCATTTAATAAGCTTTTTTTGTCCTTTGCATGCGTTGGTCCAACATATATCTTAGCCAATAAAACATCATGGCAACCATTATGTGGTTCGCCACAATAACAGGAATAACCGTAGAACTTTATCTCGCAGAGAGAAAAGGTGAGATGTCAATTCGCCTTTCAATTCCCTCTTAATGGGATTTTTCCTTGAACCCTCGCCTGATCCTGAACCTTAAACCTTCATCCAGCTTAGCTTTCAATTCCCTCTTAATGGGATTTTTCCTTGAACCATATATGCATAAAATGTATCCTTGTTAATCTTGCTAACTTTCAATTCCCTCTTAATGGGATTTTTCCTTGAACCATAGTTGGATTAATGTTTCTTATGATGTTTCTGAGGACTTTCAATTCCCTCTTAATGGGATTTTTCCTTGAACCCCATTGTTGGTCGTCACGGTAACACCCTTTCAAAGATACTTTCAATTCCCTCTTAATGGGATTTTTCCTTGAACCTGCACGACTGACTGCTCAGCCTACCTAAAAGCAGTAGACTTTCAATTCCCTCTTAATGGGATTTTTCCTTGAACCAGACCTTAACCCCAAGATAAGGGCGAGAACTCGCTTAACTTTCAATTCCCTCTTAATGGGATTTTTCCTTGAACCATGGATTTGCAGAAGTATGTGAGTGAAAGCCACAAGACTTTCAATTCCCTCTTAATGGGATTTTTCCTTGAACCGCTGGATTAACTCGTTATATGAAACTTCACGACCATCACTTTCAATTCCCTCTTAATGGGATTTTTCCTTGAACCATAGTAATGGGGACTCCAGCAACCTCAAGCCAAGCCGCTTTCAATTCCCTCTTAATGGGATTTTTCCTTGAACCTTGCCATTAGAGAAACACAAGCAAGTGGATGATTTGATCTTTCAATTCCCTCTTAATGGGATTTTTCCTTGAACCTTGTGAACATCATGGAAAGGGAAGACGTGAACTGGA